>RHMF01000831.1_pt1 | contig 37533 bp, 44 predicted proteins | sample 5365151 | NCBI WGS metagenome assembly RHMF01 (sample SAMN10266501, study PRJNA497801) | feces metagenome | isolation source: feces | host: Bos taurus | place: China: Prairie of Fairy Mountain | collected 2017-08-14 | reverse complement strand
CTTGATATGCATATCAAGAAAGCATTTATGGATTATCTTATTAAAGTCACTGAAAATCTTTCAAATTTTTAACTATTTAAATATAATTTACTATTATGAAAGGAGAAAATATTATGTTTAATGGATTTGAAAGTCAGGAACAACTTGACGAAATTACTGAAATTATTACTAATGTAATAGAAGGAATATTTTCTATTACCGAAATCTGTGCTTACTCTGTACACTTGGATTCAGTTAATTCAATTGACATAACCTTTACTGTCAATAATGAAAAGTATTGGTACACTATTGAACTGTGGGCAGACCATAATGTTGAAGTACAAACAAATGCTAATAGGATTTGGTGGGATATTGTTGATTTGATTGCAACTTTGAGAGAAAAGTTAATGGATGGCGATTTTGATGAATATTTCAATAACGATTAATTAATAATATGTTTTTGTTTAACTAAAAGGGCTTGCAGATTAATTTCTACAAGCCCTTTCTACACAAGTACGGTCAAGGTAGCGAATCTTATAAGCACTTGGTGAATAGATTAAATCAACAGTATAAGATATGTTGATAAGAACATAGCCATTTCAAGATAGTATGTAAGGCTTGATTTTAATGTTGATGTTCCCAAGCCTACTATGATAGCCAAAATAAATACTGGAATGATTACCACCCATTTATGAACAATAAAGAACATCCATACAAGTATTAATGCTACACAAGTCCAAGCACCTATCTGATGAACTATATTCTGTATCTTCTTAGTGTCATAATTAGGAGTAAAAGCCACTAAAAACAGATATAATGGTGCAAAGAAACAAAGGAATTGTAAAGCACTCCCTGTTCCTGATACCAACATAGGTGGAATTAGAAAACATGCTGTTAAAACCGTTACCAAACTCCAGATATTTAACCCCTTCATATAAGGATGCTGTTTTTCAAATTCACTCCATTTTGGACCATAAGCAGAATAGCAACTTAATAAGCCGTATTTGCTTATGCAGATGATATTGAATACTATAAACAATATCATAGATAATAATGTACATACTAACATAACTAATTCTTTATATAAAATATATTTTTTAAGCCTAATGTTGATTTTAAAAAATATTTCTTGTATTATTGTATAAAAACACAATTATGAAAGAAATATGGAGAGACATTAAAGGATTTGAAGGAAAGTATCAAATATCAAACAATAATGGTTGGAAAAATTTAAAAAGAAATTCTTATCCAAAAGGAAGAATCAATAATGGTTATAGAAGTGTTGGACTTGGTAAAGGAAATGAAATTTTTTATCATATATTGGTAGCAAAAGCATTTCCAGAAATTTGTGGTGAATGGTATGAAGGCTGTTCTGTACACCATAAAGACTTTGACAAACTAAACAATAAACCTGAAAATCTAATTATTCTATCACCTTCAGAACATTCTAAAATACATTACCAATATCAAAATGAAAAATTTACAAAGCCATCTTTAGAAAGAAGTAAATCTATCTCAAAAGCACTTAAAGGAAGAAGGAATGAATGTAAACATATACCAATTATTCAATTTTCAGTTGATGGAAAACAAATAAAAGAATATGAATGTATTTCTGATGTTACAGCTGATGGATATAATGCAGGAAATGTTTGTGCTTGCTGTAAAGGAAAATTAAAAACATCATCTGGTTATATATGGAAATATAAAAAGGCAGTCTAATTATGACTGCCTTAACTATTTGAAAGTCAGTTACTTATCAGTAGGTTGTTTCTTCCTCTCTAACTGCAACAGTATTTTCAGTATCTTCTATATCTGTTACACTTACATAGATTGGTTTATTATTGACAGCATTTGCAAGTTCACTTATTTCACTTTCTGCTGTCACATTCTGTGTGTATTGTGGTGTAAAATCATTTGTAATACTATTAACGTCTGGAGTTGTAGGTGCTGTTGGTGCTGAAGATGAACTACCAAACTGTGTTTTCTGAATTGTGGCAATTTCTACTGCACCTGCTGCAACGGCTGCTGCTGCTGCAATTGCACCAAGCACTGGACCAACATAAGGTATTGAAGAAAGTGAATTGTATGCACCCATAGCTGCTGATGCTGTATTAATAATTGTACTTGCAACCTGCATCTTCTTGACTGTTTCAAATTTTTTCTTTGCCTGTTGTTCACTAATTTTACCATTTGAAACTTCATCTTCAATCTGTTGCTGTTGAATTTTAATCACATTTTCAAGTAATGAACCAACAGCATTTAATCCTTGCTGTACTACCTGTAATCTTTGTTTTCTTCTTGCTTCAATTTCTTCCTCTTTTTCGTTTTCAAGTTCAAGATTTGCAATTTTATTTTCAGTTTCAAGATTTTGCATTTGAATTCTTGCTTCACTAATTGACTGTTCAGCAGATAATCTTTCATCTTCAGTTAAACCATCTGTATTAAGTAACTGCTGTTGTAAAGCAATCTGTTCTTCTAATCCAGCTTTTGTATTGGCAAAAATAGCATCATTATATTCTTTAAGTTTTATGAAACTATCCTCTATATCCTTTGTTGAAAATAAATTGATATTATCACCAGCTGATAATACTTTATCTAAATCAAAATCAAGTTTAATCTTGGTTGCATTATTCTGTGTGGAAGTCTTAAGAAGTTCAATCTCTCTTGCTATTGTCTTTTTGGTATTCTCAATTTCGGCTTCTTGGGTTTCCTTAAGATATTTTTCATCTAAATCTTTTCTGGTTTTAGTGTATTTCTTGTGAATTTTAATACCTTCATCTGCCATCTGTTGACGAACCTTGTCAACCTCACTTTTATATTCTGCTTCAGTAATTTTACCTTCTTTCAGATATTTCTTCAATTCATCAAGTCTCTTGTTACCAGTTTTCTTGACCTGATTAATTTCGTCATTTTCTGCATCAATCAACTTCTGTTTATTTAAATCATAAGTTGCATCTATAACAGATTTAACTGCTTCTAATGAAGTAGATTTATATTTAGCAGCAATATTGGTTAAGAATGAATCTATATCACTTCTAATCTTTTCATAATCACCATTCTTTGAAGAAAATATTACATCAGATAATTCAATCCTGTTATCGGCTAATTTCTTACCTGCTTTAATTGTTTCAACAACAAGGTCTTCACTAAATTTCTTTATGGAGTTAGTTAATGTTTCCTGTTCAGCAGTTAATGATTTAAGACTTTCTTCAAGTTCCTTAAGTTCTTTTCTTTCACCTCTAATCCATCTACCAAAAGCAGAATGTGCTTTTAATGAAGCAATCTTTGCATTAGTTTCTGCAATCTGTGCTTCTGTATTTGCAAGTAATGCTTCTGTTTCCTGTTTTTTATAATTGATTATCTGAATGGTTGACTTTCCTTGTGCTTCCATTATCCTTGCTTGATAATCCATCTGTTGAGTAATTCCAGAATTGACTTTAAGTAAATCATTATTTGCCTTAACTGTTTTTTCTGTTTCCTCTCTTGATTTCTTCTGCCAAGGTATAACTTTGGCTAATGCTTCACTTACCTTATCCCAATTTGCTGCAAGTGTTCCCACAGCAACAACCAATAAACCTATACCTGTTGATGCAATAGCCTTTTTAACCCCACTTAAACCCTTTGTGGCAGTAGTATTTGCTGCTTTGATAACTGGTATCAGGTTCTTGATATTACCTGCTAATTTGCCGATAAAAGTGTCATTATTCTGTAAACCACCAAGTACTTTATCAAAGGCTTTTTCGAAGGCATTAGCATAATCACCAACGTTTCTCTGAAAATTACCTGTTGATGCATCAAGTTCCTTAAGTTGGTTGTTAATATCAAGAATTTGTTCACCTAATTTCTTTCTTTCAATTTCATCACCTGTTGCCCTCCATTCCTTTTTTAATTCTCTCATCGTGGCAACAAGATTATCATAAGAACCCTTGACCGCTTCACCCCGTCCTTTAGCAACATCCATCACTTCATTTAACTTATTCTGTGATGCTTGTAATTCAGTTGCAACTTTCTTATATTCATCAGTACCCTTTTCTAATCCTAAAAGTGCACCTTTTAAACTTTCAATATATTGTTTAAATTCTTTTATATTATTTTTTGCACCACCTGTATCAACAGTTAATACACTTGTCTTAATATCACTCATATATATTTTTTATTAAAAATATATTATGGAATGATTTAGTTTATAAATAAAAAAGATGGGTGATTTCTCACCCATCTTTTATTCAGAAAGTTGTCCTATATTTGAACTTGAACCATCTAATGTTATTATATTTGTTGATGAATCAAATGTTAGTGTTATTGTTTTCTGATTGTTGTAAGAACTATCTAATCCATCACCACTACTATTTGCTTTAATGTCTATAGGACTTATCCAATATCCACTAAAACCATTAAGATAAACTGAACCAGGCATATCAAGTGGTTGAACTTCTATTGTTACAGTAACACTTCCTGTAGAGGCACTATTAATCACAATACTACCATTTACATCAAAGGTATTTGTTCCCATCACAAGGCTACCATTTGATATAACAATACCATTTCCTTGACTGAATGAACCTGAAGTTGTTGAAGCACCTGTGAAACTAAATACACAACTTTTACTTCTTAAGCCTGAACTTGCAAAGAACTTATATGAACTTGCAGGTGTTATTGTTAAGGTTCTTGTATTAGAAGGTGCTGCTTGTCTTACAGTAATCTTACCAACAGATGTTAATAGGGTAGACCCAGTAATAATATCAAGTGTATTGTCCCTTGAATAATTTGTAGTATTTGCTTCTACAACAGCTGTAAATACACCATCGCCTGTCAGGTTTGAAAGAACTCTGCTTTCACTTGGAATCCAAGTTGCAACTCCATAGGCTCTGTTTAATGTATAATTTGTTGTATAAGCAACACTAATAGTACCACCTGTTGCTGGAACATCTACTGTAATTGCACTTGCCATAACAGTAGTCCAAAGGAATGTCTTATTAGCACCATTTTGATGAACAGATATTTGTGCTGTTTCACCGTGTGCAGCAGTAAATGTAATTGTTGCATCCCTTGCTGTACTATCTGTAAATCCACTAACTGTTGCAGTTAAACTATCATCACCTGAACCTGTGGATTTGCTTAATGTGACCCAAGATTGATTGCTTGAACCAGTCCAACTTTGATTTGAGATAACCCTTACAGTAAATGAACCACCTGTAGCATCAACTGTTGCTGCTGTTACAGTACCTGTATTTCCTGTATAAGCAAATATGGTATAAACGCCCTGTTGGGTTATTGTTATTCTGTCAGATACACCATAAGTTGAATTAACACCAGATATTACCCAAGTAACAGGATTTGTTGTAACATTCTGTGAAATTGTAGTTGAAATGTTGCTTACATCACCTGAAGTCTTTGATGTTGAATCTACTTGTGTTCCATCTTTATAAAAATATACATTAAAGTCACAGTTTGCTGAATAACCCCAAGTTAATGTGGTTGATGTTGCAGGAATTGTAACACCATCACCTTTGAGAACCAAGTATTTACTTTCAACTTTACCATCTTGTGTAACTCCAAGTGTAAGAACCTTTGTACTTCCACTATATACATCAACATTTCCACTTCGTGGGTCAGGTGAATTATTTGCTGTATATGCAACACTTAAGAAGAAATTATTTCCATTTTGAGTGAAAGAAGGAACTAACCAACTTGTGTTGTTTATTGTTAAACTTCGTAATTCAGTTAATGTTAAATTAGTTACCAAATCATATAATTCACTTCCAGCTGTAGAAGTATAGGTATCTGTTTTTGCACTACTATCATCAGCATATTTTACATAATCTGGTTCTTCCATACCTGCCTGTACAATAGTGGTGCTTCCTGTCTTGTTATCAGATGTTGTAACACCACTAATAACATAAGTTATGGCACTATATGTTGTATTTTGTCCAACATACCAACTACCATTAGTTAGACCTGTAGGAATTGATTGTGTTGAACCTGATTGAAGATGATTTTTGAAAAATGCAATTGTTGCAGTCGGATAGGTGTCTGCACTCCAAGGAATAGTTGCAACACTTTGTGCTATAGTTGCAGGTGCTGTAATGGTAAGATGCTTTTCAGGTTCAGGTACTCCAGAATGAATAACTGTGGCCGTTGCACCTTTATTATCTGAAGTTACAGCAGATATTGTATAAGTAATTGAACTATATGTGGTGTTTGCATTAACACTAAATCTTTCATCAGCATAACTACCTGCTGATTTACTTGTGGAAGTAACTAATGAACCATTTTTCAATAAATAAATTGTTGTATTGGCATTTGCAGTCAATCCATAAGAAACATAAGTCTGTGCTGCTGGAATTGGTGAAGTTGCTGTTAATACAACACTTGTATTTGGCAAATGTGTAACAGTATAACTTGCTGTATGTGCACTATCTGTAGTGAAACCACTAATGACAAATGTTATAGCAGACATAGTGGTATTCTGACTTGTATTTACAGTAACATCTCTTTCACCAGCTGCATAGGTAATGCTACTTTGTGAAACACCATCTTTTATAACAGTAACCCTTGCACTAGGTGAATTCCTTAATGTGTAGACAAATGAAGTTGCTGAATAAGGTATTGTAGGAGTTGCACCTGTAATCACCAAATTTCCTGTAGCCTCTTGTATCACTTCAACACTTGCTGTCTTTGAATTATCAGCAGTTCTTGCAGATAAAACATAACTGATTGGTGTGAATCCAGTATTTGCAGCAATATTGAATGTCATGTTTCGCCATTCACCTGAAGCATGAGAATTTGAACCCTGCATAACTCCATCCTTATATAAATAAACAAATGAAGATGCATTTGAAATTAAATCATAAGATATATAAGTCTGTGCTGCTGGGATAGGGGAACTTGCAGTAACCAAAAGTGTTGTTTCTGCTGATGCTGCTTGATATACAACCAATCTTGTGGTTCTCTGATTATCTGAAGTAACACCACTAATATAATAAGTGATAGGGTAGGCCGTTTCAGTATTAGGTTCTATATTGATAAATAAACCTGGTGTTTCACCACTATTGACATTTGTTGTTCCTATTAAATTGTGTTCCCTATAGATATAAATGGTTGCTGAAGGATAACAAGCAACACTATAAGTGATTCTTGTAGCACTTGCAGGATATGTTGTATAACCACTAATTGTGATATAAGTTTCAGGTTTTGCTGATGCACTCTGAATAACAGTCGTTAATGCTGATAACATATCATCTGTTGTTATACCACTAATGTAATAGGTAACAGCACTATAAGTGTTATTGATAGGAATTGGTACGGTGTTGCCAGTCCATAAACCTTCTTCAAATGATTGTGTTTGAATAAGTTCATCAACCTGCAATAAATCATTATGTCTATAGGTTCTGATAATTGCACCAGGATTGGTAACTAAATCATAGGTAAGTGCAGATGCTTCAGCAACAACAGGTGTGGCAGCAGAAATTTCGATAAGTTTTCTTGCTTCCTGTTGTATTGCAACTGTTCTTGTGATTTCACCTGCTGCAAATGTCAGGGTAATTCTTCTTGCTACTTTTCCTGTGTTTTCAGGAAGGGTAACAGTAAATTGTCCACCACTTACTCCAGTAGTAGGTGAAACTGAAACACCTGATGTATCACTACTAACATATCTCCAAGTTCTTCCATCTGAAGTTTCAACACGGCCATTAATTGAACCACCCATATATCCTATAGTATATTGATTAAGTGTGACCGTCATAGTTGGACCTGCTGAAGGAACTTCACTTGTCATGTTGTTTAAAGACTGAATTTTCACAAATTGACATTTGACGGTTCTATTTCCTACAGGACTATAATCAACCACTTTATTTAATCTCCATATTGAATTAGCAAACCAATAGAAACTTCTTAAACTATCTTCAGTAAGTAAATACTCTGGTTTTATATAACATTCTACAACCTTTGTGTTAACATCATATAAATCTTCCAAATACTTCTTATAAAATAAAGAATAAAGATTTGCATCATCATTATTGGTAAAATCTATATATAATTCCCTAGGACTACCATAGTCCATAGAATAAGTAATTACATCATTACCTGTTTCCCAATATCTTGAAAATCTTGGAATATTTGTTAATGATATTGCTACTGTATCACCATTATTAGCATACTCTGCACCTGTCATTATCCAACAACTCTTGTTGTTAAGGATATTCATCACAGCCATATCATCAGTAAGATAAAAACCATAACTGCTGTCGATACTCTGCATTCCCCTGTAGAAAACCAAAATATCTTCAGTTTTTGCAGCCTTCTGTTCATTCTCCAAACATACCCTGTTCATAAAATCCATATAAGGTGCATTATTGTTATAATGCTGGGTCTGATATATGCTGCTAATCTGTCTCTTGGTAACATCAATATCTGTTGTACTACCACTTATCTGTTCTGTCTCATATAAGGTATAAGCAAAACCATTATAGACATAAGGATTAATACCATTAATAGGCTTCAGATTGTACAAACTCTGTTTCCTATTATCTATTGCACCCTTTAAAGATGATTTCAATAATTCCTTTGAATTTGCATCAAAATCATATCCAGTATCAATCTTCTTCATCCCATAAGTCGTACCCCAAGTATTTGAATATTTCTTTGTCATATCCGTTTCTTCCTGACTTGTGGTAAGGGTATAAAACTTTGCATCAACATTTGTTGGAATAATATATATTTCTTTTGAATAATCAATTAACTTGCTTATATCTTCAACTTTGTTCCTGTTATAAAAACTGTTTCGGGTGTCTATATAAATAATATCTTCTGTCAAATCCTTATGTATGTATAAACCAAACATCTTGCAATAACTCATTAACCAATCAGCAACAGAATATGATGTGGATAAAAGTCTTTCCTTTGAAACCTTCTTCCCACTAATCATAGTGTTGGATGCACCTGTTAATGTGCTTACCTGCAAAACACCTTCACTATAATAAGGATATAATGTGCTGTCAAACTTCTTCCCCAGATAATCATCATCATCATTATCCTTATAAACTTCTGCTGCTACTTGGTCATCATCACCCTTATTCAATCTCTGAACATTAAAACGAATATTTGTTGTACCTACAGGTATATCCATCTCCAACACTATGTAACCATTATCTTCATTAAAGATATAATCCATAGCAGATGAAGTTGATGTGTCATAAGTCCATTTTGCATTCTTTAAATAAGTTATACCACCATAAGAAGGCTGAAATTTAGGTCTGAATGTATTTGAATCTGACTGTACAAAATCTTCCCACATAGAAGGTGATGTGTACCAATTAATTAAACTACCACCAAGTACCGTTTCAGCATCATCACCAACACCTGCTGCATTTGAAATAGCATACATCTGTGCTGCTATAGCATTAATAGGATTGTCTGAATCAGGTAACTTGTTTGTCATTACCAAAGGACTGTCAGTTGAATTAACATCTGCTCTTAACTTATAAACCAACCTTGCATGTGACCCAGTTTCTGTTATAGGTTCAGGAAGTTCGTAATTTATAGTGAAATAGTTATCAAAGGACCCTTTTTGCACTACAATAGTACTGTCTGTTAACTCATAATTTGCCGATGTTGCTTCTACCAAACTGCTAATCTGTGGTAATGTCATAAAAGCATTTTCATAGTAAGGGTTATTTGAATTAAACCATTCACTATCCAATACAACTTGATAACCATCATCAAATTCACCCTTATTGTTTATAGGCCTGCATAATGCATCAAAAATTGATTTAACCCTTATAACAGGAGTCTGAAGATAACTCCTTAAATCCTTTGCCTCAAACATATCAATCTTGCTGTCCAACTTTCCTATTGAATAAGAATTGCTGAATAACCTATATGTAATGTTCCCTTCAGTCTTTGATGTGGTTAAACCAGATATTCCATTAAAATTGATAAGAACCTTATCACCATCAAGACTGTTGGGTACACCTGTGTACATAGGTGCAAAATTGATTATACTATATACACTATTTTCATTTTCAATATTATCCCAAGCATTTTTGACAGTTGTTCTGTTAATGGTAAATCCTAAATCAACTTCACTATTACCCTTATAATAAATTAAATCACCTAATGTCTTTGTTGTACCCTTGGACCAATTGGTGGATAAATTATAAAGGAAACTACCTAACCCACCAAATAAACCAATCTCATAAGAAATAACTCCATTATTCCTTTTAATCTTCTGCAACTTGACATATCCCTTTTGAAATAATGTTCCATCAACATATAATGTAAATGGTACTCTATAAGTAGGATTATAATATACTCCAGTCTTGATTTCTCCATAATCCTGATTTCTTTCCAAATTCCAATAATGACCAAATATGTCATTATTCTTCTTTGTACCCTTAACAGTTATAGTCTTTGAATAACTGTTCTTTGTTGTAATTGGATTAGAAAAATCTGTTTCCTGCCAATTGTAATTTATATCTGGTACTTTATCAAATTCAACTAATTCACTTCCTATATATAATCTTATATCATTTGTCATCTATCTATAAAATTACCTTCTTATTGCTGTCCTTTACATTTATGGTATAACTGACAAGTTTGTTTTCGTTCTTGAATTTCTTGTATTCAACACTATTATCCGTTATCTCTACTGGATAAACCTTTCCACTAATCAGATTATGTAAATAAACTTGATTGCTTGGTAATAAGTGCTTTGCAAGTACTGCACTTTCCCTGTCAGATAACCACCCTGTGTGTAACTCCCAATTATGTGTTATCTCATTCCTGAACCTGTGACTTTCCCTGCTATAATATAAACTCATATCATAAATTGTCTCATATTTATCAACCTTGAAATCATCACTTTCCTTTACCTTCCCTTCAATCAATAAACTGTCCCATCCACCGTTTCTGTTAAGATAATATAATACATATTCACCACAAGATAAGGTATAATAACCTAATGTTCCTGTAAGAGTCTTGTCATAATAGGTAATAACAGAATTGGATGTAACCGTAGTCTGAAGCTTATACATTCCATCAACATACTTCCCATTAACAGGAACACTTAAGTTCGAAGATAATGTTTCATAACTCCAATCATAATAGAATGTATAGGTATATAAAATATTATCAGTTGATGTAGACCTTAAATTAAATGTCTTTGCTGCATCAGAATGTGTTTCACTACCTGATGATGTGCTTGAAGTCAATATGGTTAAATCTTGTGTAAGATAATTCTCACAGATTTTATTGATGTTAATCTGTCCTGATGAAGCACCAGGAAATGGTATCGCCTTACCTGAAAATAACTTAATGTTATTACATTCAACATAATAAGATAAACCAGTTGAATTATATGTATATAACGTGTTTTGCCAAATAGGAATCATATTATTTTTTATTTTTAAATATATTATATAATAATAAAGTTTTTATAGAATTAAAACCCAATCAATTTGAACTATCTTAAACACCATATTTTAAATAATAGGTCACAATTAAATGAATCTTAATTGAATATTTATTAATGGCATAGCATTATAAATATCAAGTTCCAAAGCAGCCTGCAATCTGGGAATATATATATCATTAAGTTCTTCTTCAGCTTCAGCAATAATAGGAACAGGTTTTGTTCCAACTTCACTTATCTTCCTACTTACCAAATAAGCCAATTGTTTTTCAGTAGGTAAACTTTTATTTCCAGTACTTTCTTTTGTTGGTAACTTCTTATTCTTTACCCATTCCAAAATAGGTTGTGGCGGTGGCCAGTGTGGTTTAGTACCAAGTTCGATAAATTTAAGATAATGTTCACTATGTAAATATACTGTATAAACATCACCATTAATATTGACTTCAGTATGAATTGATGCTAATAAATTTCCTGATGCTACCTTATCCTGTTCTACTATTTTTCTTTTGATAAGTTCCTGAAATTTTAAAGCATATTCATCTAAAACCATCCTGACATTATCCAATCTAATTTCTTCAGATATTTCCATTTTTCACCCTTCTTTGATAGTCTTTTATTTGTTGTGCTTCTCTACGTTTATATTCTTTTATAAATGCTATTGTTTGAAAGAATTCAATTATATTTATATCCCATACTTCTGCCCATTTGGTATTTGTGAAATCTGAATAATCATGTATAAGGCACATTATACCATAGGCTTTACTTGGTTCACCAATTTCTTCAACTCCTTTTTCAACATCTTCTTCCTCTGGGGATTCCTCTCTTTGATTATCATCATCACCATCTGATAGACCGAATATAAAAGAGAAGCCTTTGTAGAATTTATCCAATTCATCATAAAAAAAAAGCATACACTATTCCAATCATCTATACTTAAGACTTCTTCCAACCTGTCTGCAAGTTCAATAACATCATATCCTTCATTATATTTATGTCCCTTTGGAATGATGAACACAGCTAATAAGTTACCCATTCTTTCATTTCTCTTATCCCAAAAGTTTGTAAAATCCAGATATTGTGCAACTGTGAACTTATTTATATCTGGTTGTACCTCATATTCAACATCATCTATCTTTAACTTTGTCAATTTGAATTTATGATTGAAGTTATATGGTTCTTTAATCCAATTCATTTCATCTAAAAGGCTTTTTAAGACATTAATATTGCAGTTATATATATCATCTTCATCCACACCACAAAGTATGCTTAAAACGGCTATATCCTTTTCTAAATCGGTATCTAATTCTCTTTGGCTTATATCAACAATCTTCTTATAGTCCTTAATGCTTATTTCTTTCCAAGATTTCTTCTTTAATTTAATCTCCATATTTATGTCTTAATCTTTTATCTTTATTTTTCTTATGTGTAGGGAAACTTAAACTATATGTTCCTTGTAGTTGATTATTCTTATAACCATCATAGGCATATAATGTAGCCATAACTGTATCATCATGCAGTCCTTTAGGTGCAGCATAACTTACATTTCTTGTTTGAGGATTATAGGTAGCAGTAAAGTAACCAAATTCCCTTTTTTGTTTATCATCATCCAATAATGTAATTTCCTCATTCTCCAAAGCAACCTGCATATTAGCAACCATACTATTCTTATTGGTATTTGATGTATTTACTCCAACTATCTTACTTGCCAGTACTTGTGACCTTTCTTTCAATAAATCGGTGTAGGGAGTGCCTATGCTGTTTAGTTCAGATTGTAGTACAATTATTTGATTAATTAATGGCTTTAAGTAACTGAATATTCTGTCTATCTGTTGTAATGGTGTACTATCATTAAAGTATTTTAAAAATACCTGATGTCCTTCCTGATTAAACATACTGACTACTGTATAGTCATTTTCACCTTGATTAGCCCAGTCAATACCAACCCATAATTTATCAGTCTTATTTATGGAACAATTTAATAAACAATTGGTTAAGTTAATAAATACTGTTCCATCATCATCTAACCATTCACCTAAATATTCTGTTCTGAAAGTATTTTTTGGTAATGTTTTCCTATACATTTCCAGTCTTTCAGGTGACATTATTTTCAAAATATCTTGTTTAAATTCTTCATCACACCAATCAACTGTTTCACAATTATTCTGGTTATCTAGTCCAAAATTAAAATATTGATAGAAGAAACCATTTTTTGTATATGGTGTTGAAGTCATTAAAATATTTGAATGCCAATAATCTACCCAAGGTAATATTACATTAAATATTTCATCTTCTATATATAAATGCACATTCATCAATACATAAAATTCCATTACAAGTATATCCTCTTAAACTTTCTGAACCTTGTTCACTTGATTTAAAATTAATTGTTGAACCATTTATAAGTTTAATAGTCAAGTCGGTTGCATTTGATGATTTAACTATTCCAGATTCAGTTATGGCATTTGTAATGGTTTTATATATTTCTTTTGATTGTTTTAAAGTAGGACTAACACAAAAATTCTTTGTTCTTTCAAAATTAATGGCATAATAAAGTAGAACATTCACTATCATAAATGATTTACCTTTCTGTCTGGAAGACTTACAAACCACTATTTTTCCTTTTCCTTTAGCATCCTGATAGCATAATTTATCAGTTACTGCTTTTTGAAAAGAGTATGGTTTAAATCCGTAAAATCTTCTTTCAGTAGCCATCAATTCACATTAAAAAGCATGTTTATTTATGAGAAGTCAAAGATAATAGGGATATTACCTTGGAGTTCTATTTGTTGTTTTTCACTATAGAGACCATTTATTTTATTAAGCATTTCTTGTGCTTTCATAGCGGTATCATATTGGTTTCTCTCGATTGCCTGTTGCATAATTCCTTCAATTCTTGCTATATATTTTTTTCTAACTTCATCTCTTTCTTCTTCTTTCCAGTTATCAGCAAGTGATGCTATTGCTTTTGCCACATAGTTTCTTGCACAGGCCATAGTTATATCCCATCTTTGAGAAATTTGTCTTGCAGTTTCTTCCCTGCTACAGCCTTTTTTGATATGGTAATCTAGAATGACTGCATTTCTTATTTCAAGTTCATCTTCTGTCCAGTTATTTGCTTTATTATTAAAAGTACCGCCTTTTCTGCTGAAGGAGTTAATTCTATTTTTAATAATATTATCCACTATTTCTGGGTCTGAAAAGATTGTTATTTTACTCATTTTCTTTTATTGGTTTATTTTTTTTATTTTGTTTTGCTTGTCTTACTTTTTCCATTTTGGATTTCTTGATATAGTCAAGTGATTTTCTATATAGTAAACCTGCATTTCTATAAAGGTTAAACACACAGGTTTTGCAGTTAAAGTTTCTATTTACTTTTGTATTTGTTGCTGTTTCATATATATCAGCTAATTGTTCATCTGTAGTTCTAAAAGTTCCTCTTTTATATTCTGAATCAATTACTGTATTAAAATGTCTTATTACATCTAATTTTTCTAATTGTTTAATTTGTTCTTCTGTAAACATAATATTGATATTTATTTATAAATATATTTTATTTATCCAGCAGTTTATACATTTTATTTATTATCCAAGTGAAGGCATCTTTAAACCACATCAATAAATCTGCTGTTATTGGGGTTAGGAGTGAAAGGATTAGTACTATTGCATAATTAAGAAAAGTAAATTGTGATGTTATTATAAGATAGATTACTGCTATATGGTGATTCATGCAGTAAGAACAGGATAGTGGTTTAAGGTTCATATTATGGTAATCACCTTGTTTTACATATTTTTTCCACAGGAAGTGTTTTATTGTATTTATGAAGCCTGACAGGTCTATAAGGTTAACTGTTATTATTTGTATCAGTATTAATGTTACAATTGTATTAAGCATATTCCCATTTACAATTATATGAAGTGTTTCGTTTTCCTGAACAACAAGCACTAATATTACCAGTACTATATCCTAATTGTTTATTAATGTCAGATATACTATTCCACTTATTTATTATTATTCCTTCTTTGGTATATTGAATTATTTCTTTAGGTGCTGTTTTCCCTTTCCTGTTATTAATCATTTTAGAATTTCTATCACCATAATTTATATTATAAGTTCTATCACACCATTCTATATTTTCTATTCTATTGTCTGTCTTATTTTCATTTTTGTGATTAACTTCTCTATAATTATTCGGATTTGGTATAAAGGCTTCAGCAACTAATCTATGAATTCTTTTACAGTAAGTCTTTTTATCCTTAGTTAAACATACTTGTAAATAACCGTCATTATTACTTTTTGATGGCTTTAATATTCTTTCTTTTTCAGTATGTCTATAATTAAGACTTTTCACCCTTCCAAAATTTGATACTTCATATAAGTTTTCAAAATCTTTAATTGGTTTCCATATTTCCATATTTTTCATATAAGTTATATATTTTCTTTCTTATTTCATTTATTTTTGTTAAGGCAGTTGAAGCACAAACACCTAATTCTTTTCCTAATTTTCTTAATGAACCAGAATCTGCATACATAAGGATAATTCTTCTATCCACTTCATTAAGTTCATTATAGATTATATTCTTTAGTTTATTTATTTGTATATCTTCTTCTGAAAGGATTGAATTATCTGGTTTATATTCATCTAATATTTGATTAATATTCATCTTTCAAATCATCTATATCGACTTTATTCTTTATATTTTTCTTATATATATAGTAGAATCTACTATTTGAGGAATAGATATTATTAAACACTATTTTGGTAAGGTAATATTTAAGGGATTTTTCTGTATATAATTTAATTAGGGTATTATCATCTTTATTATATAGGTCAAGATAAATATCCTGTATTAAGTCTTTCAGGTCTTCATCATAAGTTCCAGCAATATTTTTTACTATATCTTCAAGTATTCTATTATTGGCTATATATTCTATTACATCTCTTTTAGTCATTATAGGGTGAAGGAATTATTTCTCTTGTAGGTTTTGAGTGAATTCTTTTATCATCATAGGTAAAGAACTTATTATCTAATATTTTCAATTGAACGAATTGTTTCCAAACTCTTACCCACTCATTATTTATTTTAGGTTGATTTTGGTCTGGTGCTAATCTCCACACCACATTATATTTTGTATCTATAACTTCTTTTGCATTATAGAAAAGGAAACCATCATCATATACCACACACAGTTCAGCATTATTTCCTGTTAAGAAAGTCCATTTATCTAATTCTATATCCGAACTAACATATTTATCGTGGTTAAAATGTCTGTTTTTAATTTCCAGTTTTATTTTCTTGCCTTTGAAGGTATATTCTATATCATATTTATCAAATCTATCTGGAGTGAATATTATTTCATCGGCTTTTTGCAAAACATTTCCTGATACCCAATTTCTAATAGCTGTATCATCTTCATGTATAAATTCTCTTGTCATATCTTATCTCTATTTATATAAATATATTTATTTATTAAAAAGTGGCTTTACATATATAAATAGTTTGATAAAATGGAAAATTCAATAATAATCTATAATTTTTTTTAAAAAAATAAATAAAAAAATCAGATAGGGGTTTTATATCCTATCTGATGTAATTAATTAATATATTGTACTTATTATATCCTATCTGATGTAATTTAGATAACAGCTTTTATTTCCTCTATTACCGTTTTATTCAGTAATGAAGCATAGGCAGATTGGGTTTGTTTAACAGATGAATGGCCTAATGATTTAGATACTGTTTCAACCCTTACACCACTATTCAGTAATGTGGTTGCAAATGTCTTTCTTGCTAAATGGGTTGTTAACTTCGTCTTGATATTGGTTAATGACTGAATGTTTTTCAGATAGCAGTTATATTTCTGATTGCTTATGATATGCAGTTGATAGTTATGTTTTTTCAGCACCTCTACACCTAATGGTAACACCACCGTAGTAAACTGTGTATCTGTCTTATGCCTATTTTTGACTATATAATGTGTTCCTGATTCATCTACCTGTATATCCTCTTTTGTCAGATTGAGAACATCAATATAGGCTAATCCAGTTGATGCTTGCAGAATAAATGCATCCCTTACATCACTTAATGATTTATTCTCAATAGGAAGATAATATAATTCTTTTATTTCATCTGGGGTAAGATACTGAATATCCTTCTTTATCTTGGTATATTTGACATTTATGAATGGATTAATATTTATCTTACCATTATCCTTACCATAGGTGAAAATAGTCTTTAATTTGGTAATAATGCCTCTTACCGTACCTACCTGATAAACCTTATCCAAATCTGCCTTAAAATTATCTATAATACCCACTGTAACAGAAGATAATTCTTTTGAAGGGTCTACATATTTGAAGAAACAGTTACCTGCCTTAATATACTGCTTATAGGCTGCTTCAGACAGATTTATACCAACCCTTTTCTGTAACAAACCATAATATTCATCAAACAAATCCTTGATAGTATAGGTTTTAACACCACCTGTCCTGTAATATTCCTTTAATGATTCTGCTGTTAAGGGTATATTGTTTCTCAACATATCAAGTTGAATGTCATTAAACTTCATCCTGATTTCTTCACAATAATCCTTAACTGGGTTATTCTTCCTTGTTTCCATAGACTTCTTGAATACATCAGGGTATTCCTTCCTTGGAAGATTGATGAACACTCTTGTACCATTAATGATTAGGCTTAATTCAATAGGTGCTAAACCTGTCTTATTGGATGTTTTTGACTGTCTGCAATAGAAACTGAGGCTGTATGATAATCTACTCATAGCAAGTTATTTAAATACGATTTTAAAGAAAATTCTTGACCAACTTTTTTTAGGCTACAATTAAGGCTACAGACTTGTTACCTATTGAAAAGAGAAAACCCTTCAGGATGCATTCCTAAAGGGTTTTTTGTAAGTAATTGATTCTTAAGTGATTCCGCCGGGATTCGAACCCTGCGGTGTAAATCACCTAAAAATAAACCCTTTAGGCAAACAAGTCTATTTATAGGCTACAACTAAATCTGGTTATTCACTGGATTTGGGTTTTCTTCCTCTTTTAGTGGGATTACCTTCTGCATCCAAACCTTTAATACGGAACATCGAATCAAACTGTGCTTGGGTGATAACGATTCTGTCAATAACAGGTTGTTTAGCAGCAACCACAGTGGCTTTGTTCTGAATGATTTCCATAAGGTCATTCACAAGTTCAGTTGCAGGGTACTTGTTCAGCAAATCAACTGCTGTAATCTTTCCTGCTTCGATAGCAGCAAGTTCTTTTGATTTAATCATAATAGTAAAAATTTAGAAATAAAAATTTAATATCAGTATTGTTCAAAGTATTTGGTGATAAACTTTAAATCTTCAATAGACAGTTTATCCAGTACAGTCAATAATTTATCATCAAGTTCACTACGTTTCTGTGTCTGTTCGTCACTCCAAGGTTTAGATGAATATAATGAAGCATACCTAAACATAGTGTTTGATGCTTCTTCTACTGCTTTCTTCTTATACCAATCCACCTTTTCCATATAACTAATTTATTAATTTTCTACAAAGGTATAGATTAATTTTTTAATACGCAAAAAAAAAATTCACCTTGTCTTGGAAGAAAAAAAGAAATGAGTGAGACAAGGTGAACAAGAATAATCGTAAAATAATAATAACTATATTTAAATAAAACAGATATGAATAAAATAGGCAAAAACAGTAGGATTTCCACTACTTATTTTTGTTATTTACTATAATATATACAAATCTAATTTAAAGTTCAAGGTTATTTGATTTTTTTTAGATAGAAAAACAGAAATATTCCTATGACAGATGTTGCAAGATATATCCACAGCCATTTCTCATACTTGGGATGAATGGTTTTTGTAACTTCTACAGGTATGGGTACTTCAACTCTCTGATAGATGATAGAATCTTTGTAAACCACTTTTTCCTTATATTTTATCTGTACAGGTATATCTATGTCTTTTGTAGTCAGACTTCCTTTAAGCAGTTTATTGGTTGTATCTACATAGGCCTGTGCTTTACTATATGTATTTTCCAGATTAAGTGTATCAAGCAGGTTTGTGTAGTCATTATAATACTCCTTATAGATATGGTGATATACGGTTGAATCAATATAGTTAATGGAGTCAATATAATGGTATTGAATGGAAGTAGAATCTTGCACGGCAATAGGTTTTACTACTGTGCAAGAAATTACTCCTATTTCGAACAGAAACACCCCTAAAATCAATTTCAATAAATTTTTAATATACTTATCCATTTTAATTAAAAGTGTCTTAAATCGCTAATAGTACCGTTTATTTACATAATTTTTTTTACAGGTTTATTTTCACCTTCACCGAAATTAATACTTAATGGTTTGATTTCTATTATTTCTTTTTGTCCGAAGATTAATTCAAACTGTCTTTTGATTATCTTCTGTAACGGCAGAATGACAGTGTTGTTTGCGACTTTGAAAGCTTCTTCAATATCCTGAGTGTTGAATCCAGTATTTTCTGTTGGCAAGCCAAACAAAGCAGGATGTACTCTAAAGGCAGTATAAATATCCTTGATTGATGTATTCAAAAGTGAATTATACTTATCTATGAAGTTATTTTGTGGTATTGCCTCAACAGTTGTCTTGTGCTGCAAATCTGGGTTAAAACTAATCATAGTTCTGCTTGCGTTATTAAAACCGTTGAACTTTTCGGTGAATTCTTCTTCAATTTCTTCTTTAACATCGTCACTTGGAATGCCATTATTCATGTTTACGATATAGTCACTTGACAGGCCGTTATAAAGACTGTTAAGGTGGAATTCCCCAATATGTTTAAGGATTTCTGCACTTACAACAGCACCTGCCCACGTTGGTGAAGGATATGTACTATATTTATCCATCTTATAATAGAAGATTGAATTAGCATCTTTCTTATTTATATCAAATTTTGGATATACAACAGTCTTAACTCTACCATATGATTTAGCCCAATCATCTGAATAATAAAATTTAGTATTCTTTTTATCTGAACGAATGATCTGAACGAATGTTTCTGAAGTCCAGATTATATATACAAGCAATATTACCCATTTTATTACGAAGGATATTAAGTGCAAAACCACCATAGGTTGATATGTCAATAGCAATTTGTCTAACTATATCTTCAACTGTTTCATTCTCATTAACTCTTTCCTTGAATTCAGGGATATTCATAGTGATATTTTCACCACCTACATAGTCTGCTATACCATTAATGATTGATTTAAGGGTACTTACATTCTCATATAAATCATGTAAATACTGGGGATAAAGATTTCTATCCCCATAACATACATAATTCTGACCCTTAATTTCCTTCTGAACATTTTTTATAATATTATCTTCAACATAAGGGTCAACTGCTGCAAACACTATATTTAATTTTTTCTTTTCCATTAATCATAATCTTTATTCTCTTATTATTCAGCATCTTGAACTGTCCAGTTACTTGGTATTCCACTTTCACCTGTAGTCCATGAACTCATATTTGCATCTTTAACAAATGTACCTGTTGGTGCGACACTTGATACCCAAGTTTCTGTACATAAATAGTCACTTATATCAGTAGCAAGACACTTGATATAATTCAAACTTGAACAACCCCTAAACATATTAGCATAACAACGAGTTGCTAGTGTAGTTGCAGGTAATTCAGGTGCTGTAGTTAATGATGTACAACCATAGAACATACCTTGATAACAACCAGTTGCTAAAGTAGTAGCTGGTAATTCAGGTGCTGATGTAAGGCCTGTACAACCTGCAAACATCATCCAATAACAATTATCTTCTAATAATGTTGCAGGTAATATAGATGGTACTGATGTCAAATTTCTACAATAAGAAAACATAGTCGAATAACAATTTGGTGCTAATACTGTTGCATCAGGAAAACAGTTTGAAGGTACAGTACTAATACCTGTTCGATTGAACATATTGCTATAACATTCATTTGTTAATACAATAGCAGGTAATTTTAATTCGGTAATATCAACTAATCCACTACAATTTTGAAATAACTTATCAAATGTATATGCACTTTGAAGTGTTGTTGCTGTTGTGAACCCAGTACTATCAACAAGTGACATTATATTACCTTTTATTGAAAATACTGCTGTTGATGCACCACTAAATGAATTAAAAGCAGAACTACCTGTTGCATAAGTTGCATTATCACCTTTGAACATAATGCTTTCAGCAGCATTTACATTTATTACAGTACCTGCTGTAGATGATGTTATATCAGTCCAAGTTACACCATTATCTCTACTATAAGAGATTGTTTTGGTATAATTATCATCACTTGCTTGCCATACTATTGTTCCAGCTGAAATAATATCAAATGTAAGTGCTGAAGTAGGAACTATTGTATATTCAAAATATCCACTAATAGTGCTTGAACCTTTCCAAGTTGAAGTAGACGATACTGAAGAAGGAACGATATAACCTACTTCTGTTGTAGCATAACTTACTGTATAACTTACACCAGGATATATGCTAAATTGAAGTGCTGAACCTGTATAAGTTTCAGTTGTAGAACTACCCAAGAAACTAACTGTTACACTTGCATTATTAACTAAATTTTCAAGTTTGTTTGATGTAATATTGACTGTTAAAGTATACAAACCAGTTTCACCTGTTGTAACATTAACATATACTTCATCATAACCATCTGTCCTAATATATGTTCCATTTTGTGTTATGGCTGTTGATACTAATTTACCTTTCTGTTCAGCAACACCATCTGTCACACCACTTGCATATCCATCTGTATAGCCTGAAGTATATCCTGAATTATAGAAATCCTGTGTAGGAACATCAACTGTAATGCTGACATTTTCCAGACCTGTATAACCATAGTCATAGGTAACTTCGTGGAAACCATTTGTTGTTGCACTTATGGATTTTGTCTGATTATTTACAATTGAACCTGAAGAAACATTAACCACAATTTCACTATATCCATCCTCTCTACTATAAGTTCCATTACTTGTGACAGCGGTTGTTATGAGTTTTGATTTTTGAAGGGTAACACCACTTGTTATACCACTTGCATAGGCTTCAGCCATATCAGCAGGGGTGTAACCTGTTTGTTCTACATTAACGGTAACTGCACTATAACCATCTGCATTTGTATATGTACCATTTACTGTGAATGTATCAGCAGTAAGTTTTGCTTTTTGTTCATTTATACCATCAGTTACACCACTTGTGTGGCCTGCTGTATAACCTGATGTAAATCCAGATTCAAAATAATCACCTGTAGGAACAGCAATTTTTACAGCCACTTCACCCAAGCCTGAATAACCTGCATCTGCATGTATTTCAAAATCACCGTTTGTGGTTGATGAAAATGATTTATTCTGATTATTTATATCACTTGGAACAGATACTGTAACTGCACTATAACCATCCTCTCTTGTATATATTCCGTTTGAGGTTAATGTGGTTGCAGAAAGTTTAGATTTCTGTTCATTAACACCATCGGTCTTGCCTGAATTATATCCACTTGTAAAACCACTTTGAACATATTCATTTATTGGAAGATTAACAGTTATAGCACTATAACCGTCTGTTCTTGTATAATATCCATTTTCATCTAATGTAACGGCTGATAATCTACTCTTTTGATAATCTATACCGTCCGTTACGCCTGAAGTATGACCGTCGGTATATCCTGATGTATATCCAGAATTGTAGTAATCATTAACAGGAACATTAACAGTAACTGCACTATAACCATCTTCTCTTGTATAATTTCCATTTTCAGTAAATGCAGTGGAAGTTAATTTAGATTTCTGTTCATCTATACCATCAGTTTTACCTGAAGTATAACCTGCTGTATAACCACTTTGAACATATTCATCAATTGGTAAATCAACTGTTACTTGATTATAACCATCTTCTTTATTATAAATACCATTTTCAGTAAACGCAGTTGAAACTAACTTACCTTTTTGTTCATTAATACCATCGGTTTTTCCACTTGTATAGCCTGAACTATAGTAATCACCAACAGGAACATTTACATTAACTTCATTATAACCATCTTCTTTGGTATAAATTCCATTTTCAGTAACAGCAGTTGATACTAATTTTGATTTCTGTTCTGCAATACCATCTGTCTTACCTGATTGATAACCGTCTGTGTAGCCTGAAGCATAACCAACAGCAAAACCATCATTATAACCAACCTGAAAACCTGCCTCATAGCCTTCAGCATATCCATCAGTATGTCCAGATTCATATCCTAATTCAAAACCATCTGTATAACCTGATTCATATCCTACTGTGAAACCTGACTCAAACCCATCTGTATAACCTGAAACATATCCTGCTTGGTATCCATCTGTATAACCTGATTCATAACTGGCCTGACTCCCATCGGTGTATCCTGAATCGTACCCTTCTGTAAATCCAGATTCAAATCCTTCTGTATATCCAGATTCAAAATAATCTTCAACAGGAACATCAACGGTCAAATCAACTTCCCCTAAAGCATCATATCCTTCATCAGCCTTGATGATATACTCACCGTTATCTATGACTGTTATTTCCTTATCTTGGAAACGGTACTTGAAATTTCCGTGTGGATAATATTGAACAATTTCATTATCACTTCCATCATCAGTAAATGGGTTATAATTGTATTGTTCTGGTAAATCTTGTGATACTTCACCGATTCTTAAAAGTCCTGTTGCATAAATAGAATTATCTTCACCAATAACATAATAGTTATATTCACCATCATCTACCTGACTTGCATCAAACTTGAATTTGTAGTAATTCTTACTTTTACTATAATCTGTTAATCCAGAAAATTCATAAGTAACTTGGGTTAACTCTGATTCAAGTTTAAGCAAATATGTTGATGATTCACCTGATGTTGTTCTAGGAAAATAAGTCTTTGCTAAAAATGCCTTATCTTGAATTTCAATCATATTTGAACTATATTGAATTAAATTATTATTGTTTTTACATATAAATATATCTTTCCTACTAAAAGTTTTCAATAAAAACGCAAAAACTTAACTCAAAATGGGTTGTTGAAAAAAAATTTTCAAAATTTTTTTCGTTTTTCTTGAATTTTTCAGATTTTTGAACTATTTATTATATGAAAGAAGATTTTGATGAACTTTTTAAGACTTTTATATATTTATTATTAGAAAAACTTGATTTCTAAATTTATTTCTTGTATATTTGTAATGAATTTAAATTTGAAATAGTTTTTTATCCCTCCCATCAAGCACGCATAGAAATATAGAGTAAATTTTATATACTTTATCAAAAGGTTATTAAGTGATGATGGGGCACTTGATAACCTTTAATTTTTTATCTAAAATTTTATACTTTAAAACTTCTACATAAGTTCCTTGACAAAAACTTATCTATTGATAAGAGGCGAAATATGAGTGGCATTAATGGAAACTTCTTAATAGTTTAAACTATTTATTCCGTCCATTAAACAGACTTGTTATATGCACACCTGAATTAAAAATGATAATTTAATTAATAACAAAACCCTGCTCTGCTGGGAAGCAACAGGGACTCCTCAAAGGAAGAAGTTAATTTTTACTTCAAATAATGGTTTTTAGGTGGCTTACATCTATTTTAACCATAGGTTATACAAGTGAGAAACCAGCCGATTAGAGTAATACCAGTGCAAGGTATTGGGACAAGCAGAACACATCCAACAGTATGTGATAAGCCATCTGTGGTAAACTTATATGAATTTTGTCAAGCAGTCAAGTTATTAACTTGGAGATATAACTGAATAGGACTATAAAGTTAATTTAAATATTGGATAATATAATTTAAACAAATATGTCCAGTATAATTTATATTAATTATAATTAATTTATCTTATAATTAATAATACAATTAACTTCTTCCTTTAGGAGTTATAAATCCAACTGTTATGTCCAGTATCAATTACTTGATTAATATTTATTTATCCAGTAGTTGATTTCAAAAAAACTTTCTTGTATATTTGTAAAAACTTTAAATATAATTTTGATATGGATAATAAAACTTTTTGTAAATTATTTTTCTTTATTTTTAACTGTGATTCATTTTATTTCTTAACAAGAACAATAATGTGTGCAGTATTAGAATATAATTCGATATATAATAGAAATAAAGAAACAACATTTAATTTGTATTTTACAAACTTTACTGAAAGGTATAAGATTACCTATGATAAACTTAAGCAAGTGTTGGACTATTTCAAGAAATTGGATTTCTTAACCTACGATGAAAAAAGCACACACTTCATTATTACATTATTTACACTTAATATGGAAGAATTTAGAGATAAATATTTAGTTTCAAAAACAAAACAATTATGAGATTTACCCACAAGTTAGGAAAAGATATTGGTATATCACCAATTCACCTTAAAAAAAATAAAAAAATTTTTAATAAATAGTTGTATTTTTTTAAATTTCAAACTATTTATTATATGAACAATAACAATATAAAATTAATAGATATGGACAAAATAAAATGCACAATTGAAGAATTATTCGATATTGAAGAAATCAAGCAGCCGAAAATTAAGGTAACTGTAGGAACTTATGATGAATGTGGGAATGAAATTGAAACAGATATATTCACATATTTATACTTTACAGAAAGAGTAAAAGCAATAAATCATATTGTAGGCCTTTTAAAAACTCAAAAAGACTTCTTGACTGAATACCACATATCATCAAGACACATGTTCCTGTCAACCTATGATGAAAGTGGTGCTTCCTATGTTAAAGTTGAATTATCTGAAACTAAAAATGATATAACATTCTTTCTTGATATAGATGAAAAATTCAAAAGAACAATAAACTTTTATTTTAAATATAGATAGATATGATAACATTTGTACTTTTATTAGTTATGGGAATTTTAGGATTCCTTCTTGGCCGTTACTCGATAAAGAAATCAATTAAATCATTTAATGACGCTTATAATAGACCCATAGTATTCGGAAAATCTTATGATGAATTTAAAGATGAGCTTCCTTCATATATTGGAAATCTATTAGATATTGCACACTCTTATGGTTATAATGATAAGTATATTTATTACCTAAAACAAGAAAATCAAAATAAAGGCACTTTTTAGCGATTCTGGGCTACTTTTATATTCTGGTATATAATTATACCATTTTAATAAGAAAGTAGTCCAGAATTAAACAGTAAAACAAATAGAGGGTATTTAATAAATAAATAAGATAAGAATGGAACATAAATGATAAGTCGGACATACAGATTTGTGAATGAAGATAATGAAGTAAGAATTATAAAAGGCATTAAGAATGCTGCTGAATTCTTGGGTGTTGTTGCTTCAACAATTCACACATATTGTGATAGTGGCAAGAGAAAGAATGGTTGGTTAATAGAGACAGAAAAGGTTGAAATAACAGACATAAAACAAGTAAGAAAGACAATAAAACCAAGAAAAAGATTTGTTGATAGAGGGTGGAGGTTTCAGAAGTTCTTTAAAGAGGGGAATGTATGCTGCATGTCAAAGACTTATCATTTAGGTTCTGATTCAATATTTTACATATCAAAATTGAAGAATCTGTTAGAAGGTGGGATAAAGATGATGGTGGAAGAAGATGATGAAATGGAAAGATATAGTTTGGTTATCAATATACCTGATTGTAAATATTATTGTTGCAATAAACTATCAAAAACCAGATTTTTCTATATTGAACTACATACCAAATTTAAGACCTATTCTGATTTTGAGAATGAGGTAAGTTATTTAAAGAATTATATAAATAAAATAGATAAATTAATGAATAATTATGAACAATACTGTAGAAACTTGGAAGAACAGGAATGTTACACCGATTAAAGGCCTTAAGGTGCACTTTACAACAAAGGAAATGGAAGATTTACTGTTTAAGATTAATGATATTCTTTATATCTTTTCAAATCTTCCTGTCATAGCACAATCAAGAACATTCCTTAAAGATAAGATAACTGAAACTGGAAAAGCATTAAAAAATCTGTCTTTTACAGTCGGTGACTATAAAATAGATAGAAAAAATGAAATCCTTAATAGATTAAGGGAACTTTATGAAAATATTGAACATACAGTTAGTTTTGGATTTAATACTGATGCATATCAAGCATCTGTTGTAAAGGCAAATTCATATATGACAGCATTATTTCTAAAAGATAAAAAAGAAGGAAATCTGACAGTTGAAAAACAACTTGATTGGATAAGGAAAATTAAGATATTTTCAGAAGTATATCCAGTATGTAAAAATCTTGAAAGTGTGCAGAATGAATTATTAAATAATTTCAAAGTTGTAAACAATTATGAGTAAACAATATTCACTATTATCTTATACATTTAACCATTATGAGATACTAAAAGAAAATGAATTTATATCACCAAATGCTGACTATTGTTATGTAACAGAAGATGTTACATTAACTTCAAACACTTGGGATATTAAATATTATGATAAAGAATTCAAAGACCCATTTCTTGCTTGTTATGATGTAAGATTTCATCCGTTTAATTTTGTAAACACCGATATTGTTATGAGATTTGATGGTAGCATGAAATGTATCGGAAACACAGATGAAATCATTAAAGAATTTAATGAGGGTAACTATGATATTTGTGTTTGCATTCACCCAAAAAGAAACAAGTTGATTGATGAATATATATGTTGGATTAAATATAGGGGTTATCCAATAGACCAGGCCAATAGAATATTAAATTACTTGGGAAAGGAAGAAAATTATGATGTGGTTAATTATAAAGGCCTATATCAGGGTAATTTTGTAATCCAAAGGAATAATGATGTAAATAATGACTTTAATGATATGGTTTATGACTGTCTGCTTAAGTTAAAACCTGAAGATAAAGAAATTGAAAGGCTGGACCAAACTATATCAAGTTATATCCTGAATAAGTATTTTAAGGATAAGATGAAGGTTATGTGTGTGGATAATAGAATTGCCTATAGCAAATACTTCGAATGGTATATGCATAATACAAATATGAAGTTTGATAGACCTGAAGCAGATATAGAGATAAAACCATATTTATTTGATAAACCTGTAAATACAGACTTAATTCAATACATATAAGTTTATTTTTTATTTTAATCATACGACAAAAATGGCAATAAATCAACTTTATTGCCAAAAATGTATAATATTTTATTATTTTTTGTTTATTATTAAAAAACCACAGATTTAATTTTCTGGGGTTTTTTCTTTATCTTTTCCTATTTCTATCTTGGCTTTTCCGTATGATGCTCTTATTTTTGCACCTGCATCCATAAATCTTGGGATATTTGCTGTTGTATATAACAACCAAGTTCCACCGATAATTAATGCTGCTGCCTTTAATACAGAAGGGTCGATTGCACCTAATGGCGGTACAACAAATGATGCTATCAGTAAACCAACAGCAATAAGTAGTATTAAATATAAGTACCAAGGCATTCCCCTAAAAACATCATATACTAAATCAGCCATTTTCTTTCATATTCGGTTTATTATTCGCATTATTTGCGGTTATTATTGTGTATCTTGTACTGTCCAGTTTGAAGGAATACCACTTGTACCTGATGTCCATTCTGTCATAGATTGTGCTTTAACAAATGTACCTGATGCTGCAACATTATAAACCCAATCATATGTACAGTTAGAAGCACTTATATCAGTTGCAAGACACTTGATATAATTCAAACTTGAACAATTTCGGAACATTTGATTATAACAACCATTTGCTAAAGTAGTAGCTGGTAATTCAGGTGCTGACGTTAACCCAGTACAGCCGTTAAACATAGATTGATAACAATTATTTGCTAATGTAGTCGCAGGTAATGATGAAGGTACTGTAGTAAGTGAACTACAACCTTGGAACATATTACCATAACAACGAGTTGCTAATGTTGTAGCTGGTAATTCAGGTGCTGTAGTTAAACTTGTACAACCTTGGAACATACTAGTACAAGCACTATTGGCAACTGTAGTTGCACTATTACCAATACTTGATGGACCAGTTGTAAGACTTGTACAACCATAGAACATACCTTGATAACAACCATTTGCTAATGTAGTTGCAGGTAATTCAGGTGCTGTGGTAAGTGAAGTACATCCAGTGAACATATAATAGTAACAATTTGTTGCTAATGTAGTTGCAGGTAATTCAGGTGCTGTTGTTAATGAAGTACAACCTCCGAACATAAATTGATAACAATTATCTGCTAATGATAAAGCATATATTTTTTTAGGTGCTTTAGTTAAATATCTACAATTGTTAAATAAAGACCTATAACAACTTGGCGTAAGTGTCTTAACAGGAAGTATTAAATTTTCTGCTGAATGTACATTAGAGTCTTTAAACAATTGGTAAAATGTGAAATCAGTAGAAAGTGTATCAGCAATTTCAAAATTATCTCCATCTGTTAATGACATAATGTTACCATATACATCATAAATTGCACTACCACCACCAAAGCCACAATAATTGTTTCTATCAACTGCATAAGCACTATTAGTACCTCTTACTCTAACATTATCACCTGCTGTTAAACCTGTGATTTCTGTTGAACCACTAATTGAATTCCAAGCACCATTATTAATTGAATATTCAATTGTTTTTGAACCAACGTTTGAACCTCTTGTTACCCATCCAATTGTTCCACCTGAAATTATATCAAACGTGAGATACTTTGTGCTGTAATCAATTGGTTCTACGTCTGGATAAATTTGTACATCACCAACATACACCTTTATTTCAACGTTTCCTATATAAACTTTACAATTTTCATTTCCTATCGTAATCATAATTTAGTCTGGTTTTACAAAATATATTGTTGAACTGTCTTTAGTTGTAATTGCATCATATTGTGTTTGTGTTCCATACCAGAATTTAAATGAACTCCAAGATGGCATACCTGAACCATTAGACATTACAACTTGACCAGCTTCACCTGCTGTTGAAGGTGCATATTTATTTGCTAATGCTGTGTTAACATCACCTGAAGTAGCATACCCTTTATTTGTGATTTGAGTTTCTACTTGTGCAGAAGTTACATAATTTGAAACATCAGGAATTCTGTTATTTAAATCATTTAATGCAATTGCAGTTACTTCTTCGATTTCATCAACTCTTTCTTCAATTAATGTTTCTGCTGATAATGCTCTTGCTTCTTCAGCACCTATTAAGGTATCTGTTTCATCTTTGGTATAATAGTTTGCAGGATTGATAAAACTTGTCAGGTCTATAATTATATCCTGTTGGCCAGCATCAGTATTGAATATAATACATAAGTCAGTACCTGAAAGATAAACACTTTCAATCATGCCATCAATAATGAAATCTGTTGCATCAACTGAACCGATTAAGTCACCATAACCATTATAGAAATCTATGGTTTTGCCTGAGGCATCATAATTAACATCTGCAAAAGAATCAATCTTTAAAGCAGTTTCTGCTGATTCTGCCCTTACTACTTCTTCTGCAAGTCTCTTTTTTAATGTATATGTAATAAAATCTATAACCATTTCTCTAATTCATTTTAATTTAATTATTTTCTACAGTCCAGTTACTTGGTATTCCACTTTCACCTGTTTCCCAATCACTCATATTTGCATCTTTAACAAATGTACCTGTTGATGCAACACCATATAACCAATAACTTGTACCATTTGCACTTATATCAGTTGCAAGACATTTTACATAGTTAAGGTTACTGCAACTGACAAACATCATATTATAACAATTTGTTGCTAATGTGGTAGCAGGTAATTCTGGTGCTGTTGTAAGGCTTGAACAATTGTTGAACATTTCATTATAACAATAATTTGCTAATTCAGTTGCAGGTAATTCTGGTGCTGCTGTTAATGACATATCATAATAGAACAAATTAGCATAACAGTATGTTGTTAATGTTGTAGCAGGAAGTACAAGATTACTTGCATCAACCAAACCCTGACAGTTAAAGAAAAGTTGATAGAATGTAAATGTTGTTGTTAATGCAGTCTGACCTGTGAAGTTATCACCATAAATAAGACTCATTATATTGCCATATACATTATATATTGCTGTTGAACCTTCAAATGTATTATAACTTGGACCATCATTACCATAAGCAGAATTAAGTCCTTTAAACTTAATTACATCACCTGCATTTACATTAAAAGAAACCCCTTCTTGTGTTGAAGTTATATTTGTCCAAGAACTACCATTATCTGTTGAATATGATATGGTTTTTTGATTATCTAATTCACTACTTGTTTTCCACACAATAGTACCTGCACTTATAATTTCAAATGTAAGGTATTCATTTTCATAAACAGGTGCAGGTGGAGTAGGGGATTTTGTATTCCAGTCAATTGTACCTGCTGATTCGTCATAAGCAACATAAGGTTTGCTTAATTCATTACCATCAATAGCACTTTGAATTGCTGTTGCATCTGCATATTTATTTATATATCTTGCCATAATTAATAATTAATATCTACATTTGAATTATTACCTTTGAGTTTAAAATACATAAGTTTTGCAACACCATTAACCACAAGTGTTTCATTTGCAGGTGTTGATTCTTCCCAATCTGTATATTCTTTACCATTTGCACTATACTGAAGTGTATAGGATTCATTTGAAGGACTCACACTAAATGAATGCGCAAGCACCTGAAAAGGTTTCTCACCATTTACTTTAATTCTTGCCATAATTATTTCCTAAAAATTTATTAAACTTATTATTGACTTTTACTTAAAATATAAAAAAAGACTGCCTTGTTTAAGACAGCCTTAACTATAGATATGTTATTTTAGATTAATTAAGTGAACTGATAGCAGTTGCATCAAGATGAGGTGGATAATCACCACGATAATCACTTAAAGTAATTTCAAAGTAGTTACCATCATTTCTTGCAGTCCCTGTCTGACCTGTGCCTGCTGTTGCTTTTACAGGTTCTTCAGTACCCAGTGCATAGTATTCACCATTACAATCTTCAACAACAACCATTAAATCACCTTTTGAAAGTGCGTTCATCTGCATTCTGTTTTCCTTATCCATTTTACCATATTGGAAAAGTGCATCTGTTTGTACGAATGAAGCACCATTTGCTTCATCATAGTTATAAGTTGATGTAAGACTACCTGTTCCACGTCTTAATTCCTGTTTATACCAAGTAATTCCTGTATCAAAACCAGTTACAGTATCAGCAGTAGACATAGTGAAACCTGATTCTTTATACACAGCAACCCAAACAGTTTTGATACCACCTTTAGAAGAAAAGCAGTCAGATAAACTATAATTTGTTAATGTTACTGAACAAGCCATATTATTTAATTTGTTTTTTAATGTTATTCTTTTTTAATTTTTGGGGTAAACCCTATTGTTTACCCCATTTTCGGTTTCATCCTTTTTAATTATGCTCTAATACCAAGAACAATTTCATCAGGGAATGCAACTTGAACACCAGCAATAAAGTTGATAGCAAGTCTGAATTCTTTATTGTCCTTTGAATACCATAAATCGAAGATGTCGTTATCTTCATCTGCTGAAACACCATAAAAAAGGTTGTTCATATTAGCAGCAATAGCAGCAGTAGTATCTTTGTCATTAAGACCGTCAACAGCAATTACTCTGATGTTAGTACCAGGGAGTTTGTACTCATTCTCACCATTAGCTGGGTCATAGTGGAAAAGATTTGCAGAAACTAAATCTTGCATATATTCTCTATAAAGAGGGGTTGATACAAGGATTACAGGGTCTTTTACATTAACAGGGATTGCAGCTGCAACTTCTTTAATGAAGTCATAAGCACTTGTACCTGATTCAGAATTGACTTTGACAACATCAGTTTCTGCTGAAAGAATAGGAATTAAACCCTCAAATTCAGCACCTTCACCTGAACCGAAATAAATCATTCTTTCAAGTTGTTCGTTAACTGATTTAACAATTTGTCCTGTCCATTTTTCCTCAAAAGGAAGGGTTTCCATACCTGCTGCAACTTTGACTTCATACTGTGCATAAGTACCAAGCAGTTTCTTGTCACAGAAAGCCATATTTACTTCAAGTGCTTTAGGTGTAAGTGTTCTCTGTGTGAATTCAGTTGAACCTGACTCATGCCAACCACAAGAAAGTTCACCAAATACAACTTCTGTATCCATAATATTAAGAGTGGTAGGGCCTTTAACATCAGTCATAAGATTGAATGCTCTACGAGATTTGCCATCAAGCATAGATTTTGAAAGAAGTTCACTTCTGTGTTGTTCAACATATCCAGTGATAGCAGTTACAATTGGATTATTTGTAGCCATAATTAATTTATAATTTTTTATCTTTTATTATTATTCGTTTTATTTAAAAATATATTTATTGTTTTAATCGTTTAAGTGACTGAATAATTTAGCTGCTTTGTTACCTTTTTGTGCAGGTTTTGTCTGTTCGAATTCTTCTACGATTGGTTCAGAATTGGTTCAGAAGCAGGGGTTTGAACTACTTTTAAAACCATTTCTTTAAGTTCTGCAATTAAACCTTCAAGTTCAGTTACTCTTGATTCAAGTGCTTCAATTCTTTCTTCTTTTTCATCCCTTTCTTCAGGCTGTGGTTCTTCAACAATAACTGTTTCTTCTTCAGCCTCAACAGGAGTTTCAACTACTGGTTCTTCAGCAGCAGGTTCTTGAATATCATTATCTTTGATTTCTGAAACTTTGCCATCAACAACAACAATTACTCTTTCATCATCAAGTTTATATTCACCATCTGCTGCAACCACTTTTTCTTCACCTTCACCGTCAACATATACTTCAATACCAACGGCAATTTCACCTTCACCTTCCCAATAAAGAATGCCTTTATCAGTTGATATTTCACCGAATTTCATAAGTGATTTAACGAATTTTGCAATTTTTGACATATTGTTATCTTTATTAACTTTATTATTATTCATCTTTTCAACTGTGAATAAACCTTCAAGTGAAAAACCATTTAACATATCACCATTCTTGATTTCATTCCACAGGCCTTCATCATCAACATGAAATGTTGCCATTAAACTTCCATCAGGAACATCAGATATAAAATTTGGGTCAATACCTTTTGATTTATCCTTTATATATAATTCAACCATAGATATACCACCTATCAACTGTCCATTATGCATTATGCTAACCTGATTCTGAAAACCATCTTTAAGAAGTTTATTAGCCATTTTTTCAATAGTTTCCTTTGAATAGGTTATATAATATTCATAATCACCATTTCTTCTATAAATGGGTACATCTGCCAACATAACAACACCTGTTATGTTTCTTTTATCTTCATCATCAATTGAAAAACTTATCTGCTGTTTCTGTTCTGAAAAACAAACAAAATCCTTTTCAACAGCTGGTAAATCCACAAGAGAAATAGCAAAAATACCATCCTGTTCATCCTCAATTAATGCTTGATATATATCTTTTCCTTCGTATAACATAGTTTTTATAGAAAAATATATTTATCTGTTATTTTGTTTAATCAGTTATGTTTATATAGATTTTTTCACCCTTCGGTACTTTGCTTAAAATCTCATATAATTTCCAGAATGTTTTTGTTGAATCCATTACCTTTCCTTTAATGGTATTTAATCCAACTAATATGCATCCTGAAGTATCAGCATTAGAATTGCCGATGTGAATAAGAATTCCTGAAAAACAGGGTACATTTAATAACCTAGGAACATAACCTTGACACTTTGCATACTGCTTCTTATCCTTATATCTTGGTGATTGAACTTTAAGTGTTATTTCATACCGTCCATAAGGGATGGCCGTTTCACCATATACCTTCTGTTGCATTATAAGTTCCTCTGACATACCTTGATATAGTTTACGGTCTTTGTCCTCCAAAGTATTACATAACCATTCACCATTAACATATAAGTTCCCTATGGTGTAGGTATCTTTTCTATATTTTCTTTCAAGATGAAGTTCCATAATTAAAAATCTTCTCTACAATTATCTTCGTATGATATTAATGATACAGTACAGTAAACACCAGCACATATTTCTGTAAATCTTTCAGTAAATACATCAAAGTCTGCTGTAGTTATTTCTGCATCATATTCTTTGGCAAATACCCTTAAGATATTTTTAAGGGTTTCTATACCTGCTGATTGGATTTCTATTTTATTGCTTTCATCTGATTTAAGACGGTCAACGTAATAGAGAAATAAGTTATATGTACTATAACCTTCTTCAATATTAGTGGAATGTGTACCATTCGTTACACAGAATACACTAAATCTGGCATTCCTTTCCTTTGATAAATCATAGACATTTCCAGATTTGATATATTCATTAATTAAAGGCTGTCTTAAAGCAATCTCATTAAATCCATCAATTATTTCCTTTAACTTCATATTAGATTAATCTTCTTCTTCTTATTCTTGCTGCTGGATTTCTTGCACCACCTAAAAAGATATTGGTAGAAGCAGCACTATGTAAGGTTGCTCTAATACCATTACATGTACTTTCAGATATTTCAGGTAAATCATCCTTGTTATCAAGAATGTATGCCTGTAATCTTTTTGCAAAGAAATCTGCTTTCTGCTGATAGTGTTCTTGAATGGTGAATGTATCTTCTACACCTAATACAGTTATATTTTCATCTGAATTCTGCTGTAATCCACCATTAGATATTTTCACAGATGTTGTAAGACATAATTTTACAATAGATTCGTATGCTAAAAACAACTGACATTCATCCAATAATGCCTTATAAACAACATTTGAATCATCACCAATCGTTCTGTCAAATATTAATCTCTTTAACTTCTGCAACATAGGTGTACCAATAATTTCTTGTAAATGAATTTCTTGTGACTCCCTTATTGCACTTAAAAGAAACTTTGACTGAACGTTATTATCAATTGAAGTAATTCCACGAACATAGTTTTCATTAGTTAATAATATTTCTGATACCATATTTCTATATATATATTTTAATAGAAATATAATTTCAGAATATTTAGTTTTTCAGACTTGAAATTTGTTTATAAAAATTGTATTTTTGTAAAAACTAAACTATTTATAAATAAAACGATATGTTAACACCTTTAGAAAAGATATATCTTGAACGAGAAAACAAAATGATAGAGTTAATGAAAACACTATCTTGGGAAGAAGCAAGAAAAATAGTTGATAGTATGGACTACCAACACCGTATAGACCTAATTGTATATGGTGGAGAAGAAGGACTTAAAAAAAAAAAGAAGAAAAAGAAAGACTGTTGAATGAAGAATTTCAAAGATGGATAGGGGGGAAAATCCATCAGATATATAGAATAGTAGGTGATAATAACAATAGCGGTTTTAAATACTCTTGTAAAAAGACAGACACTTCAATTAACGGAAAACAAACTTATCATAGAATATTTATTAAACGTATAGGTTATGAATACTATGATGAAGATGGTATTTTTAATGCAGTTTTAGATAATGCTGATGAAGAAGACCAAAAATGGTATATGAATTTAATTGAAAATAAATTTAAAAATTAAAACTATAATTTTGGCACATTATTTGATATATAGAAAATCACAAAACAAAAAAAATTTAAAAAAATAAAACTTATGATTAATTTTACATTAAAAGATTCCTTCTATTATAGAGAGGGTGAGTATGAAATTTTGAAAAACAGTGAGACATCAAGCACTGTTAGTATTAAACTCGCAACTGAAAATAATAAGGCAGTTGTGTACTTGAAACATTTTTCTGGTAAGGTTGAAAAAGTTGCTGAGTTTGAAAACCCCACAGAAAATGAAAATGAAATGTTCTTTGAAAACCAGTTTAAATATTGGTTGAACTTGTTTATTGAGAGAATGAACCAAATTAACATTTCTGAAATGTTGGATAGTCCTAATAATTGTAGTTTCGATTATTACTACAAACCGAAATATATGGTGACTATTTATTCTGAAAATGGCAATATCTATTTTAGTTTGCCTGACGAAAATGTTAAAGTGTTTCTTACCAAGGAAACTAAAGTTAATCGTATTTTGCTTGATATGCATATCAAGAAAGCATTTATGGATTATCTTATTAAAGTCACTGAAAATCTTTCAAATTTTTAACTATTTAAATATAATTTA
>RHMF01000066.1_pt1 | contig 37547 bp, 42 predicted proteins | sample 5365151 | NCBI WGS metagenome assembly RHMF01 (sample SAMN10266501, study PRJNA497801) | feces metagenome | isolation source: feces | host: Bos taurus | place: China: Prairie of Fairy Mountain | collected 2017-08-14 | reverse complement strand
TTATGAATATCTGCAAATTTTCTTTTGTCTTTTTGACATTCTTTTAATAAGTCATTAATATATTTTCTTTTATTTGTTATGTTGTAAAACTTAATATTTGAATATTCATCTAGAAATGCGTAAACATGCTTACTAGTTGTTGTTGAATAATCCCAGTCTTTACCTAGGATTATACATTGCATACAACCAGGATTATTTGTAATTTCTACAACTTTACTATTATAACTCTGTAAAATATTTATATTTGTATCATATAATCTAAATTGATTTCTATTTAAAAATTGTTCTACTTTCATAATTTAATCCTCCCAAAAACTCAATAAACCTTTTAAGTCATTTTTATTAATATATGTACAATACTCAAACTCAATAGGAGCATTTTTCCTTAGAAGTATAAATATTGTATCTATTTCGTCTTTTTGATTAAAACCTATACCAGCATTATATTTTACGAATAAGTCTTTTAATTCTCTTAAGAATTCTATTTGTTCTTTTGACATAATCTCACCCCTTTAAAATTTAAAATAACTTGTTTGTTCTTGTGTTTCCGTATCTATTATTGACATTTGCTTATCATATAAATCTCCTGGCTCTAAGACAAATATACCATTATGGTATTTATCTATTGCAAGTTCTTCTGCACTTTCAAGATTTTCTGCTTCTACCTCAAACTCTTGTGACACTGTTTCCTCGATTATTACTATAAATTTTTTCATATTAAATCTCTCCTTTTTCTACAAAATATTCATATAACTCTTCTTGTTCTTCTTGTGTGTACATTTTGTTAAGTTTTTCACTTGCATCTTTACAGCCTTTATATGCTTTAAGACATTCTTTTATACTATCATAACCAAACATATTGGCGAATTCTTGTATAGTGTCATCCTCGCTACCTATTACACAATCTTGATAACATCTAGCATCACTTAATACACAAGCTAACACACTTTCTTTTGTTATTTTTACATAATTTGGATTACATTGATAAGTAAATAGATATTCCCCATTTTTATTTGACAACGCACAGTTGTACTTCACATGTTGAGGTGTAAATAAATCTTCTCTACTTTCACTTTCACTATAATTAAATTTTGTTTCATATAATAATTTGTTAATATTTTCCAATTTTTTATCCATATTTTATCACTCCTTTACCTATTCTATGGACTTTGCTAGTTTGGAAACTAACAAACCTAGACATAAAAGGCTGTAATGTGGGGTTTTCATAACTACCAATTAAACAGACTTACTACACAGTGGCTTCGCCATATCTCGCGTTTGACTTAGGCTAAACTGCACCAACATTATAGACTTTCTCTATAAATCCATCCCGTTCTGCACCTTTTATGTCTGGGTTCATCAGTTTTCACTGATAAACCGTGCTTACTAATTACGGCAATACTTATAAGGTTTTATCCTAGGGCATTCTATCACTTATCATAGTCCTAATACAAAGTTATTCCCTATAAGTCCCGTTTCTATAACCTATATACAATACTGGCAAACATCGGCGAGGCGACACGCTCGTTTGCTTGTTTTCTTGTTCTAGTACTTGTCAAATATCAATTATTATATCTAGGCACTTGTCAAAGTGTCTACTGTCTTTTATGGTGTAGTTTAACCTATTAATTTTTTTTTTTTTGGCTTTTCTGTTCGTTGTGTCTTAATTGTATCATATAAATTTTATAATGTCAATAACTTTTTTAACTTTTTTAAAATTTTATGATATTTTATTGTCTTGCTTTTAAATCAGTGGCTTTCCTTAGTGCCTTGGTAGGTTTAAACTAGTCCCTATACACCCCCGACCAACTCGGCTTGACAAATTAAGTATATCATAGTTGTTAGTTTTTGTCAATAACTTTTTTAAAATTTTTAAAATTTATATAATTTTTGTTTTTTCTAGGGTGTTTGTTCTAGGTGCTCCGTCGTGTTGTTGTATTAATGATAGCACATATTTTTTATAATGTCAATAACTTTTTTAATATTTTTAACTTTTTTAATATAGTTAAGTTATAAAAGTTATGAATGTTTTGTTATTTTTCCCGTAAAAATGTATTTTCGCGTGAAATTAGTTTTTTATATATTATATATAAATAGTTTATATATTAGTACTTGTAAACTTATATATTGACTATAAATTTTACTTTTTGTTAACAAAATGCCATTTTGGGCAATTTATAAGGTTTTGTTAATAACTTTTATAATATTTTTAAAATTTTGAATTAACAAACAGTTGTTCGTATTAAACAAAAATAAAAAAGTTACGAAAATTATGAATAAATAACAAGGGGGTGGGGTTTGAAGTGTGTATTGTATACGCAAAGGCTTCGTGTGTGTTGTGGTGTTCACATTCATACAAAAAATCTCTCTACTAAAAATTTCTATCTAAATCAAAAAGATGCTAAAAAGAATGCTAAAAATCCTAAAACTATGCTATAATATAATTAGGTGAGAATATGAGAGAAGTAACTAAATCAATGATCAAGGAGTTTAATCTTAGAAAACTGGGATATGACTTTATGGGGTATACTTTTAAGAGTGTACGAGATTTATCTTTTCATCATTTAATAATTCCTAAAAGACTGTGTGATGGTCTAGAAAATAAAGGATATACTAGAGATAACGGAGCTATTCTTAATAAGGCTTCTAGCCATGAGTATTTGCATACAATAGAGGTGTACGATAGAGATATGTTTCTAGAAATTACCAAACAAATGGCTCTAGAGCTAGAGATGGGTAGGCTAGATATTGACGCACTTAAAAGAATAAAACAGGTGCTTCTAGCTTTTGAGGCTCAGTATCAGGATAAAAGAAATAATAACGGTAAACTTATTGTTAAGAGTGTGTATAAAGATAGAATAAATATTCATTAAGGGTGTACAAGCACTCTTTTTATGTTATATAATAGACCCCTAAAGGAGTTGAGGAGATGGGAAAATCAATTAAAAATCAAATACCTTGGACTAAGGAGCTGTATAATAAGTTCACAAGCGATGCTATATTGTCAGACATTGAGCTTAAGGTATTGTATGCTAGAGTGTGGGAAAGCGATAAATGGACTATTACTAAGATGGCTTTAGAGTTTCATGTTTCTAGAACTACTATTAACAATACGATCTCTAGCATTAGAAGGAAATATGACTATTTACAATGTAGTAACCCTACATTCTACCCAAAGAGAGTTACTACCCTTATGGAGAAGAAGCAAATGATGAGTAATATGCATACAAAAAGAGTATAAAGTTAGGACTTTAGCTCTTTTTTATTATGAGATAATAACTACAGAAAGGAAGGAATTTGATGTACGGAATGAACTATAATCCTCAGATAATGAATTATGATAGACAAATTCAAGAGGAGAGGAATAAGATTGCAGAGTTAGAAAGACAAAAGATGCAAACACAATACTCTCAGCCTACGATACTTAACCAAACTATTCAAACAGGTCCAGGTGGTCAAGGTATTAGATATGCTGAGAGTATAGACGATGTAAAAAGGGAGATGATATTTGTAGATACTTTGTTTGTGAATAAAGCATTTACTAATATGTGGTACAAAACTCCGACAGGACAGGTTAAGACTTACCTTCTAGAAGAGTTTATACCTAAAGATGAGAAGGACTTGCAGATTGACGCATTAAAGAAAGAGTTAGAAGATCTTAAGAAGGAGATAAGAAATGAACCAGATAAGCCAAGGGATAATAAATCAGTTGAGAGCTCAGTATCCCAATCAATACCAACAACTGGAGCAAATGAAGAAGAATAGTACTCCAGAAGTGATGCTTAGGAACACTTTAGGTAAACAAAGTCCTGAGCAAAGGCAAAGGCTCTATACTTTTGCAAAAAAGTTTGGTTACTCTGATGAGCAGATAAACCAAATAGAAAACCTACTTTCAAGTTAGGTATCAACACATAGTGTTTGATATAGATTTTAGGAAGGTGGTGATATTATGAACGGAAACGGAATAATTCCAACAGTAGACATCGGTACAGGTAATAATGGCTGGGGTGGTAATATGGGAGAGTGGATCTTAGGTATTATTGCTCTAGGTATGTTAGGTAACGGTGGCTGGGGTGGATTTGGTGGCTTCGGTGGTGGAGCTGGTATGATGTATGAGTTCCCATGGCTATTAAACGGTCAACAAGGTATTAATACTAATACTAACAATGGTTTTGATACTTTACATTTGTCAAATCAAATCGAAGGTGTACGAGATGGTGTGGCAAGTTTAAGTAATCAACTTTGTAACTGTTGTGCAGATATGCAACAAACTGTGTCAAACGGTTTCTACAATTCTGAGATAGCTGCTGCTAATAGACAAATGGCTAATATGAACCAAAACTTTAGTAACCAAATCGCAACACTTCAAGGATTTAATGGTTTACAAAAATCATTGGATACTTGCTGCTGTGAAAATCGTCTAGCAACTTGTCAAACTCAAAACATAGTTCAAAATGAAGGTAATGCTACTAGATTTGCTGATGCTAATAATACTAGAGATATTATTACTAATGCTACAGCTAATACTCAGGCTATCCTCGATAAACTTTGTCAATTAGAGATAGATGCTAAGAACGATAAGATAAGTGATCTTGAAAGACAAAACTTAATGTTAAGTCTAGATAAATCTCAAACAGCTCAAAATGCATTCATTGCACAAGGGTTCGCTAATGAGGTAGATCAACTTTACAATAGATTATCTAATTGCCCTGTTCCATCAACTCCAGTATATGGACGCACTCCAATATTCACTTGTAACAATGGATGTGGATGCAACGGATCAAGTCAATTTATTTAAGCAATGGTAGACTACTACTAGCCTGATAACAGGAACTTGCTAATTTAACGGTACTTAACAGTACTTAACGGAGGATAGCATAGTTCTATCCTCTTTTATTATGAAAGGAGAGATAATATGATAGAGAGTACACAAGAATTACCTTTAACTTTAACGAATAATACAAGTGCTTTAACTTTTACAAATGATCCAATAAGAACTCGTAGTGCTTGTCAAAATAACTGTAACGGATGGTTATGCCATAATCAAGGTAATCCGTTATACCAAATAGTAAAAGGTGGTTACTATGAAGTAAACTTCAATGCTAATGTTTCAAGTGCAACAGCAGGAAGTGTAGCTTTAGGTTTATACCAAGACGGAGTTTTAGTACCAGGTACAACTGTTACTACTGAGATAACAACTGTTGGAGTTCCAGAAAATGTTTCATTTTCAAAAACTATAGAAGTTTGTTGTAGAGCAGATGCTAATATAACTGTAGCATCAGTACCAAGTGTTCCAAACTTATCAACAGGTGTTGCAATAGAAACGGAAACACCAATAATTCAAAGTGCTAATTTTACAATAAAGAAGTTATAATATGAGATGTGTTAATACTGTAGATAATTTATCTTTGCTTTTGCAAGTAATAGATTTAGAGATACTACTAAAAGATTATAATAATAAAGACTTAATGAGAGAGTTTCAGCATCAGAATAAAGATTATTTGGAAACTATTATAGACCAGAATAAAGAAATAATCAGACTTCTAAAAGAAGGGAAGTGATCCTGTGGAAGAAATAATAAAGAAGGTTGAGGACTTCATTAAAAAGAAAGGTAAACAAGAATTCCATACGGTAGACAAGGATGAATTGTTTAAAGTTGTAGATATTTATAAAGACTTAAAGGAGGTAGAAAATATGAATGGATATGGAAACGAATATGGTAGAGGGTATGGAGCATACAATGCTTATGGTAACTATGGTGAGTATGGTCGTAGAGGTGTAGATGCTAAATATAGAGCATCTGGTTACATGGATGGTATGAGAGGAAGCTATGAGGCTTACGAAGAAGATAGAAATGAGTTTAATGCTCGTGGAAACTATGGAGCTAAGGAAGATGGCTTAAAAGACCTAGAGAGTATGCTACACTATAACTACAAGTTAATGAAATACATTAAAGAAACAGCAACTTCTCCAGAAGAACAAGAAATTGTAAAGAAACATTTTAATAAAGCTAAAGAATTAATGAATTAATGTATAGATATTACAATAGAAACCCTAAGAATAGGGATATTGAAGATTGCGTAATTCGCAGCTTATCTTTGCTTACTGATAGAAGTTGGGAAAGTGTTTATAGAGAACTTGCACATTTCTCCTCTAAAGATGGATATATGACAGATAATGTAGAATTCGTAGAGGACTATCTAGATGATAGATACCCTAGAGAATGTCATTATTCAAAAAGTGTTGGGGAATTCGCAGAAGAACATCCATTTGGTAAATATGCTGTTACGATGTACAATCATATAACAGCAATAATAAATGGAGTTATTTATGATACTTTTGATCCATCTGAAAGAATTATGAGATGTGCGTGGTTGATAAAAGACTAGAAATAGTCTTTTTCATTTTGGGTATTTACAAAATTAATTTTTGGAGTTATAATGATTATGTTAGGGTAACTATTTTTCATTATATCACTATCCCCCTTATAACTAAGTGTGATTATTTTTGCTTACTCTAACTTACACTTCTTTTCATGTGGTAGATTAAGAAAACTTAATCTACTTTTTTGTTTACTTTTAATGAAATATATTATATAATAAATGTGAGTATTAATAATTATATTTTAGTACTCAGTTGCATCATCAATTCCATTTCAACTGGTTGGGAGTATTTAATACTCCCCTTTTTGTTGTAAAATTTTTAAATATGGTATATAATTTATATAGAAACTGGTGGTGAAAATATGGAAGAAATAGAAAAAATAAAGAAGAATGTTAAGAAAAAGCAGAATGTTCTTCTAGATTTAATTAAGAATGATGACAACTTAAAAAAGAAAGAAAATAGAGAACAAAGAATGTCTTATATATCACTTGCTACTCTATTTATGGAAAAATTTGATGAGAATATTAATAAGACTTCAATAGAAATGAATAGTACTATACCTTTAGGTGTGGATACTTGGAAAGAATTCTTAAACTATCCTGTAGTTAGAAAATACATTCAGTCGTTTAGAGATGAAAAGATTATGAATGTTGCTGATACAGGACTTATGGAAGGTGATAAGAATGCTGTTAACATCAAGAAAGCTATGGAAGGTAGAGGTCCAGCTATTAATAATTCAAATATAATCTTAATTCGTTTACCAGAAAAACAAAATTTTGATTAGAGGTAATAATATGAATATTGATGATTTAGTTTTTAAAGGTTATTCTGATGATGGATATAAGCTATACAAATGTCCTCTATGTGGTGGAGAAATTAAAGTACATGAAAGTGTATTCTATGGTAGATGCGATACTTGCTTAGCAACACTTATTAATTATAAACCAGCCCCACACCAAGTTAATTTTCATAAATCAAAAGCAAAATTTAGACTAAATATTGGTGGGTATGGATCTGGTAAAACTACGATGGGAGCAGCTGAAATTTCAAACCACGCATTTATTGTAGCAAATGGTAGAACTCTTATAACAGCTCAGTCATTACAACAGGTTAGAGAGGCTGTACTTCCAGAATTAGAGAAATTTTTACCTCCATGGTTTATACTTAAACAAACAAAAACTCCATTACCTAAATATACATTGACTAATGGTCATGAGATTGTAGTATACGCAAGTAATGATGAAGAAAAAATAAGGTCATTAAACCTTACAGCTTTCTGGATAATAGAAGCATCTGGTGTTGCTTATAATATTTTTACACAGCTACAAACTCGTTTGAGAAATAGAGCTGCTGTTGTTAAAGATAAAGCAGGTTATGAGATAGAACACAAATTCATGGGCATTGTAGAAAGTAACCCAGAGGAAGGTTGGATAAGAGATGAGTTCTTATTAAGATCTGGTAAAATTTTTGCTAGTAAAAGTGTAGACACATCTTCTTATGATAAACTTAAGACTAAAAGACCTGAAAGTTCATACCATTCATTCTTATCAGCATCAGTTGATAATAAGTACTTGCCTAGCACCTTTATTTCAGATACTTGTGTAGGTAAGAGTGAAAAGTGGATAAGAAAATACATATATTGTTATCTTGAGATTAAAGAGGGTGCTGTTTATCCAGAGTATGTTGACAACATAGTTGATCCGTTTCCTATACCAAGTAATTGGTTAAGAATATTTGGGTTTGATAAAGGTTGGTCTGATGCTACTTGTTTAGCTTGTGGTGCAATAGATCCAAATACTGGAATATGCTATATTTATGATGAATATTATGAAAGCCAAAAAGCAATAACATTCCATGCTAGAAGAATTAAAGAAATGGTTGATGGTGTTAAAATGTATAAAGGAATACAAGCCGATCCATCAGTAAGAAATAGAAATGATAGAGATGGTGTTAGCTATCAACAATACTTCTATCAAGTTAGTGGTATTTGGCTAGAAGAAGGAAACAATGTTATAATGGATGGTATAGATAGAGTAAGAGATTTCATGTATATGGGAAAACTTAAGTTCTTTACAAATTGTGTAAATATGAAAGAAGAAGCAGGAAACTATGTATGGAAGGTTAACAAAGATGGTACACAAGAAGATGTTCCAGTAGATAGAAAGAACCACTTAATGGATGCATTGCGATACTTGTGTATGGGGCTACCATTAGACTTTAAAGAGTGTTATAATACTGATAGAACAGGACTTGCTTTAAATAAGGACACATTAATAAATAGACTTAAACCAGATACAGATATAAGTGATCTTATGTTTAGTGGTGAAGGTGGAGCATACGGAATAGGTATGTATAATCTTGATTAGGAGGTGTTATTGTGGAAGATAAAATAAAAGAATTAACAGAAAAATTAGACAAACTTACATTAACAATTAATGAACTAGAAAAAAGGATACACGACTTAGAAACTGGTTCATTAGGAACAGGAGTTTACTTAGACGGTACTCCAGATTATGTAAAAGAATATATCAATAGAGAGGGTGAATAGTTATGGAAGAAAAAGAACCAAAAATACTAAATATGTCTGAGGAACTTGACAAATCAAAACCATATTTAGATAAATTTCAAAAGGCTAAAACATTTAATAGTTCTAGAAAAGATGCTTATGCTGAAAATATGGCTTTCTATCAAGGAAACCAGCATTTATTGAAAAAGTTTAAAAATGATACACCATGGGTAGTAAATATGAACACTCCTTATGCATCAGTTGCTATAGATAATCGTGTTGCGTCATTATTAGCAAATGACTATATTGGAGAACTTTTACCTTTAGGAATAGAAGATGCAGAGAATGTAGATAAACTTGCAGAAGTTTATAAAAGGGAATGGAAAAGACTTAATATGGATGACATTGTGCGTGAGTGTATAAGCACTTGTGCTGTTGTTAGAGAAGGGTATTGCCATATAGTTCTAGATAAGAATGGAACAATAGGAACAAAAGGTAAAAAGAATTTAGGCAGATTAGATGCTTATAGTATAGAACCTGCTAGAATTTATATAGATCCAAATGCAAGAAGTCTTAAAAGAGCAAGATATATTTTTGTTACTGATAGAATAAGTAAAGAGGAACTAGAAGATAAATACCCAAAGCTAAAAAATATAGAAGCTACTGCAGATAATTACACTCCAGAAGATAGAGGAGAAGTTTATTATGATAATGACTACACTACTGAACAAGAAGATGTAAAAACTGTAATAACTTATTATGGTAAGAAAAAAGGTGGAAAACTTGATAAAGTTGTTCTAGTAAGTGGAGTTATTGTTGAAGAAAAAGTAATGGATTTTCCAATATTTCCTATAGCTCAAATAAGATGGCAAAAGGCTGCTCAGAGCTGTTATGGTTTGTCATTAATGGATGCTGTTCTATCTTTACAAAAGGCTGTAACATCTATAGAGAGTGCTGTAACAAATACTGCTATTGCCTATGCTGCTCCTAGTATGATGGTTAGACAAGGTTGTGGAGTTGATCCTAAAGTAGTTGCTAAGGCTAATGGTGCTCCAGGTGTAGTTTATTCTGTTATTGGAGAACTAGACAATGCTATTAAGCCTGTAGTTCCACCTCAAATAAAACAAGAAACATTGAACATTAAAAATGACTATATTACACAAATTGACAAAATAACAGGAAATACACAACAGTTCTTAGGAGATGTAGGTACAGCTGGTAACACAAAGAGTGGTACAGAAAGTGCTATTAGTAGAGCAACAATAATAGAAAATAAGGTATTATCTAATATAAAAGAATTTGTTGAAGATGTTACTGAGATATTAATTGAGTATATTAAAAGAACTTATGCTGGTGAAGAATTATCATACAATGATGGTAAACAACCAGATGGTAATTATAAGTTTACAACAGTAAAACTTCCAAATGAAGAAGCTATGAAGGATAGAACTAATTATAACTATTACATAGAACTAGAAACAAAGACACCATATAATAGAGAAAAACAAAAAGAGTTATTGTTAGAGATTTTCCAATTAGAAAGACAATATGATACTCCAATTAAGACAGTTACTGTTGGTGATATTATCAAGAACTCTGGTCTTGAAAGAGAAGATGAGATAATTGCTAGATATAATACATTAGCATTCCAAGATGCAGAAACTAAAGCAAATGCAATTACACAATTATACCAATCAGGAATGGAAGTGGGAGTAGATCCAGAAGTATTACAACAAGCTATGGCAGAGATTATTGCAAATCAAAAAGATACTCCAGCTGTTCAAGAAGTTATGCAATTTATAGAACAAGCAACACAACAACAAATTGAACAAGCTAATCAACAAATGGACGATGCTATAGATACATTAATGGCTACACCACAAGGACAGGCTGATACGAATGCTTTAGCACAACAATTAGAAGGTCCAGAAACAACAATGTTAAATCAAATGCAAATACCAAGAGAAGCATAGAAATATGCTTTTTTCAATTTGTTGTTTACTTTTTTTAAAATATATTGTATAATGTTGTTGATGAGATAGTAATATTTCAGATTAGTCATATTTAGACCTCGTACCATAGCGAGTTAAAATAAGTATGCGAAGAAGGGAAGATAAATATGAACAATGAGTTGAATACTGTAGAAGATATCGATGCTATGTTAGATAGTCAGTTTAATATTACTGATACCCCTAGTGTAGAAGTAGATAACGAAGAAACAGATGGGGATGTGATTAGTCCAGACACAGAAGAGGATGCAAATACGAGTTCTGAGGTGGACAAAAGCATTGAAGATGATGACAATGAAAAAGATGCTACTAATGAAGAAACAGAAACACAAAATTCTGATAGTAAGCCTAGTGCAGATGATAAAAAAGAATTTGCATTTAGTAAGATTAGAAAAGAAAATTCAGATTTAAAAAATCAATTAAATCAGAAAAATGAGGAAAGCGAATTTTTAAGTAGAATGGCTGCTCAGTACGGTTATACTGATGTGAAGAAATTCCAAGCAGATTATGAAAAAGCAAGAATTGAACAAGAAGCAAAAAACAAAGGTTTAGATCCTGTACTTTATGCTCAGTTACAAGAAAGCAATAGAAGGATTGCTGAGTTGGAGCAAAAACAAAAGGAAACTGAACTTGTTAATAAAGCTGCTAATTTCAAGAGTGCTGTAGATAAAGCTGTATCTGATTATAATTTAGGAGAAGATGGAAGAAATGAAATCTTTAATAAATTAGAAGAGGCTGGTTTTTCTGTAGACACTTTACTAGAAATACCAAATCCAGAAATTCTTATTAAAGGTATATTATCAGATAAAATTGCAGAGATGTCTAAACAAACACAGATTGATAAGATGGAAAAATTAGACAGTCTTAGTGATGACAAGCACACTGGTTCATCTTCTAGTGATAGTTTATCTTTAGATGAATTAATTGCTAAAGAGATGAAACAGTACAAAGCCGATAATTTTTACAATTAGGGAATAAGAAAGGTTAGGTGTAAATATGGCTGCTGCAAATAATACATTGGCTGTATTACAAAGAAATGGTATAAGCCAAGACGAATATTGGTCAAGAAGAATATTAGAAATGATCAAGTTAGAAAAATCAAATTTTGTATTTAGTGAGTTAGGTACAGAGGTTTCAATACCTTTACATGAAGGTACTAAAACATTTACTGCTCGTAGATACAACCACCTTCCATACGATAGTGAAGGAAAACATTTATTAACAGAAGGAGTTGCTCCAACTGCATTAAAAGTAGAAGCACACAAAGTTAGTGGTGCTGTTAACCAATATGGTGTTATATTAGAAGAAACAGATGTTGCTGCTGATGTTCACTTTGATAATATTAAAACAATTTATCAACCTGAGTTATCAAGACACGCAGCAGAAGTTCGTGAAAGAAACATAATTGAAAGTTTTTCAGATGCTTCTGAATATTTTGTAGGTGTTGGAAATACTGGTGTAAATGATATTGATGCTAGTGATGTTATGACACTTAAAGACCTTAGAGTTGTTTCATTATCTATGACTAATCACAATAGAACAGGACACAGAAGATTTGGTGGAGATTTCGCTGTTGTTATGCATCCAAATGTAATGAATGACTTACTAGATGATCCAGTTCTAGAAAAGAAATTGTTAGTGCCTGGTGGTGAAAATACTCCTATTAAACAAGGAACTTTAGCTAAATATAAAGCATACGGAATGCATTATATGGATAGTTTAATTTGTCCAGTTGCTAAAAATTCAAGCAATATAAATATATACACTTCTTATGTTTTAGGTAAAGATCCTTATATGGTTATTAAATTAGGAAACGGAAATGTTAAGTTCTATGATACAGGCTTTACAGCTGATAAAGCTGACCCACTAGGACAAAAAGCTACATTTGGTTACAAAATGTGGACTGGTGCTAAAGTAACAGATCCAGTTTCAATTACAAGAGTTTATTCTGCATCTGGATTTGATGTTTATGTTGATGACTGGTCAACAGATATAGCAGGTCAAGCTGCTTCACAATCAGAAGTTAGTGGTGCGTAGTAATATAAAGACTATATTGATTTATAGTCTTTTTTATTATTATTGACTTATATTTTAAATTATGTTATTATTTAATTGGTAGGTGAGTGTGTATGGAAGAAATGTGGAAACCTATAGAAAATTATGAGAACTTATATGAAGTTTCAACATTGGGTAGAATACGAAGTTTATACAACTATAGAGGTAAATACCATATCCTTAAACCCAGATTAAAGAAAGGCTATTTACAGATAGGCTTGAGAAAACATAATAAAAGGTATTGGTGTTCTATACATAGAGTTGTGTCAAAAGCATTTATACCTAATCCAAATAATTTGCCTTGTGTTAACCATAAAAATCAAAACAAACTTGATAATTCTGTTTCTAATTTGGAATGGTGTACTTACCATTATAATAACACCTATGGGGATAGAATACAAAGATGTGCTGAAAAGAGTGGTAAACCAGTCATTAAATATGATATGAAAGGTAATATTATGGAAAGATATGTTAGTGCTAGTGAAGCAGCAAGACAAAACTGTTGTGATTTAAGTCAATTAACAAAGTGCTGCAGAGGGTTAATTAAAACTGTAAAAGGTTTTAGTTATACTTATGAAAGAGAGGTGATGTAGCCTATGAGAATTGCATTTTATATACCTTATTTTAATTCCATAGGGGGTCGGTGTCGAGAGTTGGATTTACTATATAAGTAAATTATATGGTAAGAACAGAGATATAAGTGTCTATTACATAAGTGGTGATGAAAAACAATTAGATAGATTAAAACCTTTAGTAAAACTACGAAGGTTTTATAATCAAAGAATAGAGTGCGATATTGCTATCTTTGCTTTCACAACTCCAGATAGAGATGTTTTGTGTTTTGATGCTAAAAAGGAAAGAGTGCAATTTATACATGCCTGTTATTCTGTTGCATACAATATTAAAGAGTTTAAACCTAGCCCTTTAATTGATAGATACATAGCTGTTAGTCAAACTGCTGCAAATGATTATTATAAGCTTACAGGCTTGATGCCAGAAATAATGTATAACCCTGTGTATCTAGAAAAACCTAAAAGGGTGCTAAAACTTATAAGTGCCACTAGAATTGCAGAAGATAAGGGATCTATATATGAAAAGATGAAAATATTTGCTAATGCTTTGGTTGCTGCTGATATTCCATTTATATGGTTAGTTTTTACGAACAATACAAGTATAAAACCAACTATTAAAGGATTTGTGTTTATGCCTAGTGAGCTGAATATATCCAATTATATTGCAGAAGCAGACTATCTAGTGCAATTTTCAAAAACAGAAGCAGACTGCTTATCTGTGAAGGAAAGCTTAAGCTTGGGAACACCTGTTTTAGCAACTAAGTTTGAAGCAGCTATAGAAAACGGTGTTGTCGATGGAAAAACAGGATATTTGTTTGAAATGGACATGTCAAATATTGATGTTAATAAAGTTTACAACAATATTCCTGAATTTGAATATAAAATAAAAAGCTCAGAAGACAAGTGGAAAGAACTCCTAGGAAAAGAACAAAAGCATATTAAAGAAGATAAAAAAGTTCATGTACAATGTGCATATCAATGGGGATTTGATGATTATGAATATGGTATTTTTAGAAAAAAGGGGGACAAGTGGTATACAAGCTATGAAAGGGCTATGTATTTAACTAATTTCAAAGTAGAACAAGCTGAGGGGTTTACTTTTATTAAATTAGTTGATATAATAGAGTAGAAGGAGAAATGGAATATGGAAAACTTAGAAAAGAACAAACCAGAATTAACTGATAAAGATTTAGGGTTAGGTACTGAGCCTGAAAAACCTAAAAAAGACATTGAAAAAACTGTTACAAAAGAAAACAGTAAGGGTGTTAAAAAAACAAATGATGCTCTTAAAAATGCTGCTGCTACTGCTGCTCTTAAAGCTGCAATAGATGCTAATAGTGAGTTAAGCATGAAAGAAGCAGAAAAAATATACATAAAAGAAAAAATGAACTTCATGTTATCTAAATGTAAAAAAGATAGAGTTGTTAAATTTAGAGGAGATAAAATATATGCTCAATTTTTCGGTAAGGTATATACATTCCTTTATAATGCTGTGCCTGTAACAATTAAATTTGATGGTTCAACACAAGAATTCCCAGAGTTTATTTATAATAAAATTATGGAAAAAATACATGAAGTATCAGAGAGCAATACTCCAAAAGAAGTAATAGAAGACAGAAGAGGAGAATAGTTTTAGTTTATAGTATTGTTTACTATAAACTTTTTTTATGTTATAATTATTATAAAGAAGGTGATTATATGACATTAAAGAAAATTATGGATAACTCGGCTATATTTACGGACGAAAATTTTTCTGTAGAACAGATAGTAAGCATTGCTAATAGAGCAATCTCTAGAATTAATGCAGAGTGTAAAACACTATTTCCTTTTTATGAAGACACATCAAGTGAGTATATAGCAATTCCATCTGTTTGGCAATATGATATGATAAGTCCATATTTATCTTATGGTATAAAAATGAATGATAGTTCCCTATCAGAAGCAAATTTATACCTTGATGAATTTTACAAAGCACTTAATACTTTTAAAGACAATATAGGTTCTTTAGTTGAAACCTATGAAAAGGGAGATACAGAAAATGGTCTTTCTGGGGAATACATAAGCACTATAGGTTATGGTGGAGTGTATGGAATAGACACATCAAATGCTATTAATGTAGGATTTTTTGGAAGCAACGGAAATGGTGGAAGCTTTTAGAAAGTAGGTGAATAAAATGGGAAAATACCAAACATACAGAGGAAACTCTGAGAATAAATTATTCTATCTTATAGATCAATTAGATGGTGGTATTAATACGGATTTTAGTGATGATGGTAGTGCAGATAACGAGTTTAAATCTATAGTTAATTTCAATATGGATAAAAGAGGTTCTCTATATAAACGAATGGGTTTTGGTAAGTTAAATGCAGTTTCAGAAATATTCGCTAAATATAACGACACACCAGAAGTAAAAAATAAAACAGAAGCCAATCCTAATCCAGAGGATTATAATGATAATATAGTTTATGCAAAGCTTTTAGTTAACGATAATAACTGTTTTAGAACATTGTCAGCATTTACAGGTGAAAAAGCTTATAGGAAATATCAAGAGTTGTATGGTAGCCAAAATAATGCATTTAAGCTACTGCTAATAACAACAAACAAACAAACCAATAAGTCAAAATCTTGGATATTCTATTGTAGGCTACCAGCATTACAATACGATCAAGAAGGAAACCCAACAAATACAGAAACAATAGTAACAACATCTTCAGCACAAGAACTTCCTGTAATCTTTAATTGGGATAGGAATTTAACTAATATAAGCACAATAGAGTTTTTTGATAAAATATACTTTACTAATAACAACAAAGGACTTGTGTGCTTCAATAGAACAAATGACACATTTTCATATTACGGTTCTAACATAGGAACAGGAACAAATCAAGCTTACAAGCCTAGTCCTATGGAGATTAGAAAAGTTGGGTTTAATGTTCTAGGTGATGACCCATTACATTGGGTAGATTATCAAGGTTTATCTACAGATAGTATACAAGGTATTTATTTGACAACAACAGATAATAAGCCAACAACAGTAATTCCTAGTGTCGGAAAGTTTAGAATTAACATATTATATACTGGTAGTGATAATGGCTTCACTATAACATTTAAAGAAGGCGAAAATGAAAAAAGTGCTACCGTAACAGCAAATACAACTTATAGTGCAACAGGTTTAAAAGTTTACGATGTAACTTTCACCTCTACACCAACAAGTAATGTTGAGATTAAGATAAGTAAAACAGGTGCTTCAATAAATGATTACTACGATTATTATGATGTAGGTAACATTGACCCAGAAACAAAGGCTGTAGTAAATCTTAACATCGGAGATTATGAAATGTTAGAAATGTACAATAGAGCAGTATATTTTAAAAACGATACTATATGGTTTAGTGAAATTAACAACTTTAATTACATACCAAACTATAACTATGTTTCTCTACCAATAGAGCCTACAGATAAAATAACAAAAATAATATTCTTTAGGAATGTTTATGTTATATTCACAAAGTTTAGAATATACAAGATGATAAATGCTTTTGGAGATGCTGACTTCCAAGTTGTTCCTTTAAACTTAAGTATAGGTTGTCATGCTCCACACACAGTAGTTCCTATAGAGAATGTGTTATATTTTGCAAGTACTAGTGGTCTTTATCAATTAATATCAAGTGCTGCTTATGGTACTAGTTCGAACAGTATGACCTTCGAAAATGTAAAAGAAATAGATACTAAAGTTAAAAGCCTTACATCAAATGTAACAATGTATTTAGGAGAATTAACAGATCCAGCTGTTAGATATAACGGTATTAGCGAACACTCGTATGCAATAAGATATAAAGATAAATATATGTTATTCTTTAATACAGCTTATGAGCAAGGAGATATAGCAGCTTTACAAAATTTAGATGCTTTAGTTTACAACTATGACTTAAAAGCATTTACAGAAATGAGATTTCCAGAAAAACCAACATTTTTGTTTATGGTAGATGGTGCTATAGAAGCATATTGTACTGTGCCTCAAAAAGAGGAATATTCTGTAGAAGAAACATTACTAGAGTATAACTTTGGGGATACCCTTAACGGTGTTGTTGAAGATACTTCTGGAAATGGCTATGATGCAAGAGTTATAGGTTCTGCAATAGTTCAGCCAGGTACTGGTGTAACATTAGATGGAGATAATAATTATATAAGAGCTGGTGTAATAAATACAAGCTATAACCTTAAAAATGGTTTCAATGTTCTAGCAGATGTTAACATAGAGAGTTTTAGCAACGCATATCTTTATGACTTAAAACAAGCTACAGAAACAGGCTTAGCACAGCCACAAAGTTTTACAATATCCACAAACACAGCTAATGGATATAAGGCAGAACTAGTATGTAACACTATTCCAGATAACACAAACAAAACAGTAACAGTTAATTATACACTTAGGTATAAAAGAACATCTACAAGCATAAACTCTTCACAAAGTGGTAAATTCAAATTATACGATAGTACAACTGGAACATACCTTATAAATGAAACATCTTTTAGTTTTAACTTTGGTTCATCAGCAACAAGTAAAGATGTGTATAGTGGTTCGTTTATAATAAATCAAGGTAGTGCACAATATAGCCATAGTTGGAAACTTACAGTTTCTAGTTATTATCCAACTTATAGAACCGTTAGACAAAAAGGTTCAAGTACTTCATTTGATGTTACTAGAAATTCACAATTCTCTAGTGCGTTTGGTATAAGAATAGCTGGTACAGCTGTAGCAACAGATACTGGTTGCACAATAACTTATACACCTTATGCACACTGTGCTAACCATGGTGCTCTATATACAGGTGAAAGAGATTTATATGCCTATATAAATGGCACACAGCATAATCACAGACTTCCTAGTATTAGTAACGATGGCAATGGTGCTAAAGACTATAGTGCAGGTACACAAACTCAAAACATAAGTTATAATGGTCAACCAACTATTGCTATGGATGCAACTTGGAACATAAGAGCAACTATTAGTGGAACTTATAGAGAAAATGTAGAAATAGATGCATTTGACTTTACACTTCCATTGAGTAAAAATGTTCAAGAAACTATATGGAATTCGTTCACACTAACAGGAACTTCTACTGTAGTTTTAAATCAAATGTTAAATCTAAGTTATAAAAATCTAGCTATAAAGCTTAATAACGCATATAGTTTAAAAGTTATCTGTAATAGTGAGTATGAAACATTTAGTGCTGACATAACAGGATCTGTGTCATTATTAGGAGAGCACAACTTTAGAGTTCAATATGTAAAGAATACTACGGACTACACAGTTTCAGTATATGTAGATAATTCCTTATTTGGTCAAGTTACAGTTCCAGAAAATGCTGTTGTTAATAGTAATAGAGATAATTCAATTATAGGGTCAGGTATAGTTGGTGATGTAAATAACTTTAAGATAATTCTTGCGAATTCTAGTACTGTACTGGATTATGATTTCGATGCAGGATCTGGTACTTATGTTTATGATAAGTCTGGTAACAGCCTAACAGGTTCCATTGTAGGAACAGTTGATTGGATTGTAGAGGATGGTATAAAACTAGATGGTACAACAAATTATATTATTTTACCGACAATAGGCTCTAATGTTCCTTTCTCAAACGGTTATTCGATAGAATTTGAATGTAAATTTGCTAATACAACACAGTTGTCTAAAATAATAGACTTAGCGAGTGATTACAATACTGGGTCATTAGGCGATCTAAAATGTAGTATTTCCTGTGGAAAGATAGATAATACTAATGTTATTTCTTTTGAAAGCTATAGTGCATCAAAGAAAAAGATTAGTGTATCTGAAAGCAGCATAGATCTCTTAGAAAAACATAAATGGAAATACGATGTAACAGATACAGGAACTAATTACGAAGTTAAACTTTATTGTGATGAAGTGTTGTTAAGTACTAACACATTTAATTATGGTGGTATTTCTAACATAATTAGAAGAAGTAATTTTATAGGAAAATCCAACAGACCTGGAGATAACTTATTCTCAGGAGTTTTATATAATTTAGCTATAACTATAAATAAAAGCCCAAATCCAGCACCTATTTACGAAAATGATATATTTGAGTACGATACTTCTTATGATGACTTTGGCAAAGATATGGAAATAGAATTAGAAACAAAAGGTGTTAACTTACAATATCCTATACATAACAAAAAGATTAAAAACATATTTGTTAAGGGTTTAGGTGGATATAGTTATAAAGAATTTTTCTGTGAAATATATTCAGATGGGCACTTGGTAAATGACCCTTACAACTATAATTATTCTGTTGATGCTGAAACTGGTGAAGTTGTATATGACTATACAGAAGTTAAAGCTTTGAGTTTTGATGAAAAAATATCTTTGTTAGGTAATATGCGTTTAGACAAGACTAAGTTAGGTGAGAGCACTTATCAAACTAAAAAATTAATAGTTCCTTGTAAAGGTAAGAACTTTTCAATAAAAATTAAAGGACAGAGTTCAGATTACTTAAGCATTGAAAGTTTTGGGTTCATATTCAAACTAGGAAAGGTAAAAGAAGATTAAGGAAGGTGATAATATGGAAGAATATAATGATAGAATTGGTGAAAACGACTTAAATCCAAATTATAAAGACGGTCAAATTTTTCAACATGTAGATGTAAATGAAATAGTGTCTATAGTTAAGACTGGTGTAAACGAGAACTATCACGATATACAAAAACTACAAGATGGTACAAAAACAGTTGGGGATGCTAAGAAACTAGATGGTGCTAGTATTTCTAGATATATAGATGAAGAATTACAAGCAAATGATAACAAAATTCCAACATCACAACAAGCAAAGGCATATATTGACGCACAACTAGAAAACTACACAGCTCCTGTAAGGGGTGTTGATTATTGGACAGAAGAAGATAAACAAGAGATCGTAGATGAAACAGCTTCTGAGGTAAACCAAATAGCTGAGGATGCTGCAGCAGACTTCAATACTAATGCTACAAATAAAACAAATGACTTTAACACAAATGCAAGTAATAAGACTTCTGATTATAACAGTAATGCTACATCTAAAACAACAGACTTTAATGATAATGCATCTGCTAAGACAACATCATTTAATAATAATGCTACATCTAAAACAGGAGATTACAATGATAATGCTGCTGCTAAAATAGATGAATTTAATACATATTACAACACATATAAAACTGAACTCAAGGGAGATAAAGGAGATAAAGGAGATAAAGGTGATAAAGGTGATAAGGGGGATAAAGGAGATACAGGTGCTGCTGGTACAAATGGACAAAATGGTGCTGCTGCTACTATAACTATAGGTACTGTTTCTACAGGTGCTGCTGGTACAAGTGCTAGTGTAACAAACTCTGGAACTAGTAGTGCTGCTGTATTCAACTTTACAATTCCTCAAGGAGCTAATGGTACAAATGGTACAAATGGTCAAGACGGTCAAGACGGTCAAGACGGAGCTGACGGTTTTAGTCCTATCGCTACCGTATCAAAATCTGGATCAGTTACAACAATATCAATAACTGATAAAAATGGTCAGACAACTGCACAAGTTAATGATGGTACAAATGGTACAAATGGTCAAGACGGAGCTGACGGTTTTAGTCCTACAGCAACTGTTAGCAAGTCTGGCAGTACTGCTACTATTTCTATTACTGACAAAAATGGTACAACTACTGCTACTGTTAACGATGGTCAGGACGGTGCTGATGCTGAATTATATGTCTTAGACCTTCATACACAGGGTTTTCCAGACGAAGGAGATATATGGAATTGGGATACAAGACCACAAATCACAACACCTAGAGATGTAAATGCATTAAACGAGTTTGTTCAAAAAGTATTCAATTTGTGGCGAATTAATTATAACGATACTAGTAGTACAGAATATTGTGCAACTGTTCCAGATGCATATTTGTATGTGCGAAAAAGTAACCAAAGTGCAGCAAAAACTTTTGCTAAGCTCATCTATATAGATGAAGATGTTTACGATCCATACGATAATGAAACTTATAGCCTTGTTTTTGTATTTGCCTCAGGTGGTAGGTATGATAGTACAGATAAGACTTATTATAATGTTTATTACAAAATATATGACAAATATGGTTATAACGAAACTACTGGTGAATATGAGGATTTGTGGTATATTGGTGCTGTGTATGAAAAGTCTGTAACTAAGGATCTTCAAAGCATATATGATACTTTTAGTGTATCTGGAATACAGCCATATGATGCCTCCGAAACATATTCTATCGGTGATTATGTATCATATTATGGTTTTCTACTCAAGTGTTCAACAACAATAAGTACTCCAGAAGACATTGATCCAGCACATTGGACACAAGTAACATATATGGAATATTTACAAGATGTACTTATAAATACTGCGTTAGGGGGTAGTTACTAATGGCTAGAACAGACACTTTAGAACACTATTTAACTGATGTGGCAGCTGCTATTAAGGCTAAATTAGGTATACAAACACCAATATTAGCAAGTGCCTTTGACACAGCTATTGCAAGTATACCTAGTGGGTTAGAGTATGAAACAGGAACATACACACCTACAACAGACACATTTAAACCTACTATTAGCTTTGCTAATACACACGCAACATTGCCTAGTGTAGTGGCGATCTATGATACAACCAATAGTTATAGCAGTACTTCAAATTCGAACTACTCTTTCGCTTATATAGATGCCAACACTTTAACAGGTGCAGTTTTATATGAAAATAGTAATAGTAGTACAGTAGATTATGGTTTTGTGTTAGCTTTATATAGAGCAAGTAATGCAGATGCTCTTGTAACATATTTTAAAAACCTTAATCACAGTGCTTCAGAAAGTGGAAATTCAGACTCAACATACCCTAGATATTGGGTAAGTGAAACAGGATTTACACCAAGTAGTAATAGCCAAACAAGAACATGGAAAGCTAATAGAACTTATAAATGGATAGCAATTTGGAAATAGAAAGGTAGATTAACATGAAAGATAAAAACGAAATAACAAGAGAAGAATTTAATGATTTAAAGAGTGATGTCAAAGACCTTAAAAAAGTCTTTGACAAGATCACATCTATCGCAATAGCTACTGAAAAATTAGCTATCGAAATGAAATACATGAGAGAAGAACAAACTAAAACAGATGAAAGGCTTACAAATCTAGAAGAAAAACCTGTAAAAAGATATGATGATATTGTTAAGTACATAATAACAACTATTATAGGTCTAGCAATAGGTGCGTTAGCAACATTGATTAAGCTAAAATAATATGTTATAATATAATAGAAGGTGGTGAGTTGAAATGGTAAAGAAAAAAGATGCAGAAGAAATAATCTTAGGAATAACAGATGAAGAGTATAAAGATATAGAAATAATTGCAGAAGCAGAAGAAGATAAGAAAGAAGAAGGTGAATAATATGACAAACCCAATAAAAGTAGATAAAATGGTTATTACTTCAAGATATGGTAATAGAGAATATATGTATCAAGGAAAATTAGTTAAAGATTTCCATCGTGGTATAGACTTAGTTGATGCAGGAGGTAATAGGGGTGCAGATATAGTTGCATTTGCAGATGGAGAAGTAATAGGTGTTAGAAAAACTGGAGAACAATATGGTACTGGGTGCTATGTCAGAATTAAACACTCTAACGGTCTTCAAACACTATATTATCATTTGAAATCAGGAAGTATAGTAGTAAATGTAGGAGATCATGTTAAAGAAGGACAAAAACTAGGAATAATTGGAACAACAGGACAATCTACAGGAATACATCTACACTTTCAAATAGATAAAGGAGATAGCTCTAGTTCTATCGACCCTTATGACTATTTGTTTAGTGGAAAAGAATTTATGCCTAAAGCTGTAGACCCTTTTCCTGGAGTATCAGACGAAGAACTAGCTCGTAGAGTTTGGTTAGATGAATTCGGAACTGGTGATGACAGGAAAAGAGCTTTAGGTATTAGATGGGGTGCTGTTCAAGCATTAGTAGATAAAGGTTATGGTAAACCAAAAGAACAACCAAAGGAACAACCAAAACCAAAGACAATAGCTTTAGGAGATACTGTTATTGTAAATGGTGTAGGTACTGCTTCAAGTACTGGTGAAGGTGCTAGAACTATCAACTATACAAATAGAGAAATGAAAGTTATTATGATTTCTGGTAACAATTCTAGACCTAATAGGTATGCACTAAACCAATACAATAAAGGTGTTATCAATGATCCTTTCTCAGTAACAGCATGGTTTAGTATAAATGATATAAAGAAGGTGTAATTATGGATAGTTTTATAACATGGGAAATGCTTCTAGGTTACACAACTTTTGTAGGTATAGTATTTATGGTAGTTGAATTTACAAAAGAATTACCAATTATTAACAAGATACCAACAAAATATTGGAGTGCTTTATTAAGTTTTATACTAATGTTAATAACAAATATTGTTTTAAACACACTTAAACTAGAAGATTTACTATTATATGCTCTAAGTTCAATATCTATTTCATTAGGTGCAAACGGATTAAGCACATTCAATGATAAGAAGAAGTCTATATAATAGACTTTTTTTCTATGTTGTGATATAATTTATTTAAAGAAAGTAGGTGTTTTTATGGCAAAAAGTGCAAAGGATTATGCAAGAGAACAGTTGGGAGAGTTAGATTTATCTTATTTAAAAGGAGAAGAAGATGCAGCAAATAAAACATACGGTACTACTAAAAGTTCACTACAAACTAATTTTAATAATCTAGTAGACCAAATAAATGCTAATAGATTGGATACTAGGAAGAACTTTAATACAGGTAGAGCAACAGTTGCAGAAAATGCTTACACAGCAAATAGACAAAATCAAGCAGACTTAGCTTCAAGGGGTATTGGAAATAGTGGACTAAAGGCTTTAGGTGAAGTTGGAAATAGAATGGAAACTGGTAAACAATATAGTAATTTAGCCAATAAGTTCTACAGTACAATGACAGACTTAGAAAATACAGAGAAACAAAGTAGAGATCAATATAATATAGATTTGCAAACAGCCAAGAATACATTAGATAGTGCTTTAGCTGGGATAAATTCTAGACGAGGAGAAGCACAAAATAACTATAATATGCAATTAGGACAATTAGCAGAACAAGTACAAGGTAGATGGGATGCAAATGCAAACGCACAAGCTGCTTTAGCACAAGCAAAGGCTGCTGCTGCACAAGCACATAGCGATGCTGTTAATGCTGCTCAACAACAGTTAAGAGGACTTCAAACAAGTAAATTAGCAGAAATAGTTGGCAATGTAAATAAAGATGATCCAAGAAGTGTGGATAATGCTAGAACTCAAATACAAACAATATTCAAAGTAGAACCAGCTACTGCTACAAAAGTCTTACAACAGTTAGGTTTACAACCTGTAACATCATTTAATTTTGATATTAATCAACCATATAAAGAGCCTACAATGCAAGACTTATACAATATGTTAGGAATAAGATAGAGGTGATATAAATGGCTAATAGAGGTAGAGAATATGCAGAAGAACTTGTAGGTGCTCTAGATAGAAATGCATATAATCAACAAAGAGATGTTGCAAAAGCTACATATAACACTAATTGGGAAAATGTACAAAACCAATACAAGAACTTACAAGATAAACTAAAACTACAACAACAAAGAGCAAATAGAGATTTTGCAGAAGGTTTAGTGAATGTTGCAGAAAACTCATTTAATAGAGAAAGACAGGGTAGTGGAAGTCTAGCTAATAGAGGTCTTTCTGCTAGTGGATTAACAAATATATTAAACCAAGCTAATACTATGCAAAAAGGCGAAGAAATTGGCAACTTACTTAAGAATGCTGGTGCTATTTCTGCTGATACAGCTAGTAGACTAAGTCAAGCAACAAGTAAAGCTGCTAGTGAAGAAACAGGGCTTTTAGGAAAACTTGCTAATACTCTAGGAGATATAGGAGATGCTGAAACAGCACTACAAAATCAATATAATAGTACTCTAGCTGGTATAGCTGGTGCTATGGATGAAAGAGAAGCAAACAATGCACTACAAGCTGCACAAAGAGCTGCTAGAGGTGGTGGAGGTTCTGGTAAAAGTCAAGAACTTATTGATGCAGAAAACGCATTAGATGAATTCAATAGAAGTCTTTATATAAATGATGTATTGTCAAATTCGGATATGACAGACCTACAAAAAGCAAATTATTTAGGAATTATGTTTGGTATAAATGGTAGTGATAATATAGTGGATGCTTATAATAAAAATGTAAATGCTACAACTGATTATAATACTAATCTTAAAAATTTACAAAAAGCTGCCAATAAAGAAGCAAAGCAAAACAGAGCTCTACAAAATACAATAGACCAATACAACAAGCGACAAGAAGCAAAAAATAACTTGAACAATAAGTTGATTGGAAATATGTATAATACTAGAGGTATAACCACAACAGATATACTTAATACAAATGATTTACTTGCCCCAAAAGGAAACTTTAGTTATGATGCTGCAAATGCATTAAACGATTTTAAAAATCAAGGAATAACATACGAGGATCTTGCAGCTTTGTTATATGGTAATAGATAAAAGAGGAAGGTGATAATGTGGCAAAAGGTTATTATGAAAAATTATATGATCGATATAAGAATGCACAAAGCAAGTTAGGAAAAAGTGCATCTTCTAGTACAAGCAAACAAGGTAGTTTACAAACAAAAATAGATAACCTTTCTACAAGAATGGAAGCTGCTGGTGTAGATACATCAAAAGCAAAGGACAGTAGAAATGCTGTTGAGAAATTCTTAGGACTTCCAGAAAACCAAAATGTTGTATTCGACATATTTGAAATATTGGGCAGACCACAACAAGCTTTATTCGGTGCTATAAATGCTGCACAAAAGGGTGAAGATGCAGGGGCTGCTGCTTTAAGTAACCTAAAGGGAGAAACAAAGACTAACTTTAAAGACATCTTAACAGAAGCTGGTATGTCAGATAGAAAAGGAAAGTTAGACTTAGCCGATGTTTTAGGATTTACAGGAGATGTTCTTCTAGACCCATTAGATTTAGCACTTGTTCCAGTTACAGGCGGTGCTAGTGTAGCTGCTAAAGGTGTTGATGCTGGAGTTGACACAGCTAGAGTAGTTGATAAAGCAACCGACGCTGCTAGAGCTATTAAAGCTGCTGATAAGGCTACAGACGCAGCTAAAGCTGGTGTTAAGTTTAAATCAGTAAATGCTTTATTATTTGAAGGTGCTGGTAAAGCAATAAAGAAAGGTGCTAAAGGATTAGACACAGGTATTGAAGCAACACTTAAAGCATTGGATAAATCTAAAGGTATAGAATATGCTAATTTAGGTGCTAAAAGTGCTTCTAACTTGGGTAAAACATTTGTAGAAGGTGCAGAGAAAACCATAGGAAAACTAGAAACATATAAAGATGTTAAAGACCAAATTTCTAGAGCATTTAATACTGCTGCAAATATTCCTAAGAGTGTTAGAGATGCAATAAGAAAGAATAATGCTGATAGTGTTAGAGCTGCTAGTGAGCTAAAGCCTTTATATGAAAGTTTAGACAATAGTATAACTGATTATGCTTATAAAGTTGCAGAAAAATTGGGAGATACTCGTGAAGCAACAGTTAGAAAAATAGCAGAGCAAACTGATAAAGACATTGCAAATCTTAAAGAATTTATGAACTTAAATAGAGAAACAACAATGAAAGATATTATCAAAGAAGCAAAAAATGGAAAACTTACAAAAGTTGATGCTGGTGATGATGTTATAAACAAACTTAACTCTATTGCTGATGATGTAAATAAGGCTGGTAGAGGTTTAAATCTTACAGTTGATGTTACAGATGATGGGTTTATTAAATTAAGTAAAGACTGGAATAAAGTACAACCTACTAAAAAACAATATAACAAAATGGTTAAGGAGTACGGTCAAAGTTTTGCTGATGAAGTTTCTGGTATTACTTTAGACAGTAAAAAATTAGGTGAAAAAGTTACTAAAAAAGGTAACTATACCCAAGCTGATCTAGATGAGTTTGGTAAACTAATGGAAAAATACGATAATGATGAAGCCTTTAAACAACTATACCAACAAAATGATGACATATTCAATAAGGCTAATAGTATTCTAGATAAACATTTTGGTACTAAACTATCAGAAGAGTATGCTAATAATGCAGGATATGTACGACATGCATTTAACAAAGAACAATTTGATAAGTATAAACAACTAGGTTTTGTTGATGAATATGGACAATTAAAAACTAAAGGTAGTACTAAAGTATTAGGAGATAGACTTTATAATATGTCTGCTCGTGAAGCAAATAATATGTTTAAAGAGAGCATTGCTAAAAACCTAGATAGTATGAGTGCTAAGGAAAAAGCTATAGTAGAGAAATATCTAAAAGAAGATGGTATCTTCTCAGAAGGTATAACTAAATCATTTACAAATTATCTAGAAAATATACCAAAACTTGCACAAGATAGCAAAACACTTGATACTGTGTTAATTAAGTCTACTTTTGGAGATTACAAAGAACTTAAAGACATTGATAAACAAATTGATAAAGCAATAAAAGCTGGTGATGAAGCCCTTGCTAATAGTTTAAATGCACAAAAAATAGAAAAACTTAATAATAGTAATATGAAAATATTAACTAATAGTGATAGTACAATTCCTAGAGGGTTTAAACAATTAAATAGTGATGAAGTTAGAACATTATCAAATAAACTTAATAAGATGAGTAGTGAGTTAGGTCTTAAAGAAATGGAAGATGTTGCTAAGTATATCAAAAATAATGGTGGTAAAATGGCTATTAATAAAGATATACTAAGGCTTGTAGAAATAGGTACAGACACTAACCAAACTAAAGGATTAGTAAGACTATATGATAAATATATGAACTTCTTTAAAAAGAATAAAGTACTATCACCAACATTCCAAATTAACAACCTTTTAGGTAACTCATCAAATATGTTCTTAGCTGGTATTAACCCAACTAAACAAGCTCAGCTTTTCCCAGAAGCACTTAATATAATGAATAAAAGTGATGACTTAATGAGAAAAGCAGCAAATGGAATAGAACTTACTTCTAAAGAACAAAAGATGTTAGATATATGGAATGGATTTATAGATGCTGGGTTTGGTGATCCTAAGTCATTAACAGCTCTAGACTTAGCTGATATGCCAGATGGTTTAAAGAAATACTTTACTGGAGAAAAAGAATTTAAAAATGTTAAAGACTTTATAAAAGATGGTTTACCTTATTTAAACAATAAAATGAACAATACTATGGATACTATGGCTAGACTTGCAACATTTATAGAGGGTTCTAGAAATGCTAAATTCTTAGATAAATTAGGAGTTGAAAATGCTGGAGAGGCTGTAAGAAAAATCTTATTTGATCCATCGGACTTAACTGAATTTGAAAGAAACACTATGAAAAGGATTATGCCTTTCTATACATTTACGAAGAAAAACTTAGCTTTTCAAGTAGATAACTTATCTAAAAATGCATCTCAATATAGCAGACTCATAAAAGGTTATAAAGGTTTATTAGATGCTGCAACTGATGAGAATAGTGAGAATGTATCTGCATGGATGAAAGACAACTTATACATACCAATTCCAGGTATTGGTAAAGATGGTTCTTATACAGTATTAAGAGGTACAATGCCTTTTGGTAACTTAATAGATACTGTTGAACATCCTTTAAGTAATACAGTAAACTTAGTATCACCAGGAATTAAAATGCCTATAGAGTTAGTTATGAATAGAAATTCATTTACTGGAAATGATATAGAAAAATTCAAAGGGCAAATGAGTACTAATATTCCAGGGTTAACTAAAATGCAAGAATATTTACTAGGTGGTACAACAGGTTTGGATGTTCCTATTAAAACTGGAGTTAGAGCTTATCAAGGAATACAAAAAACTATGAGTGGTGAAGGTAGCCCTCTTAGTGCTTTAGGAAATGCGTTTACAATGGAAGGTAATATTGATACAGATAGAATAAATAGAATGTATGACCAACTAGATAGATTAGAAACACTGATGAAACAATACGAACAACAAGGATATGAGTTTAGTACTATGAATGAACTAAAACAGGCAAATAAGAATTCATCTGTAGAAGGTATTATGTCTAAACTTAATAAACTAAATGGTATGAAAGCAAATCCATACATAGAACAGCTTAATAGATATAAAAGATAAAAGACTAGAATATTCTAGTCTTTTTCACATAATAGAGGATCTTCTGTTTTTAAGTAATCCTCTAATGGATTAAGTGAAAAACTCAATTTACTATCATCACTTAAAAACATAGGCATGGTTAATAATTCGTTTATCTTTTGTAAGTTATCATTCATAAGACTGTAACTATATTTCTTATTACTAAATATAATACCTATTTCGTATTTTAGTTTTCCTAATAAACAATATAGTTGTGCATATTCTTCTTTAGTCATTTGGTTCACCTTTTATAATTATAATAGTTGTCGTGTCGTCATCTTTTTCCTCATTTTCACTTTCTTTTGTTTCTAAATCTACAATTCTAGACATTATTGTTTCCAAATAAGTTTGCATTGCAGATAGTTGTATATCTAATAGACATTTGTGATTTACTGATAGTTTATCCCACTCTTCTGTACACCTAAACTTTCTTAATTTTGTAATTTTACTATTTAATTCATATTTTTCTTTTTCTAATCTCATTATAATTTCATTATTTTCCATAATCATTATCCTTTCTAAATATTATTTTATCTACCCAGTAAAATAGCATACCACCAATTAAATTTGCAATAATTGTGTTACAGACTGTTCCTAATTTTAAATAATATAAACATATTGCTAATATAGGACTACTGAGCTGCCATCTAAGTAGATATAGCAAATATCTTTTCATATCTTAATCTCACCTTTTGTTATCATTTTAAAATTTTCTTGAACTTCAGGCATTGGAAACCTTCTACAAACTTCACTTGCAAGTAAATTATATTTTTGAATTTTTAAGTTTATTTCTTGTTCTAATCTTGATAATTCTAATATTATTTCGTTTAATGGTTTTGTTGTTGTATTTTTATTGTCTTCCATGTTATCTCCTCTTAGCTGTACATCTTATTGTTCTAAAAGGTGTACCTTCTTTATAATATTTCATAATATCTATTGTAGGGTTTTCAATACTAAATGTATTCTTATCAAATGTAGATCTTCCAGCAGAAGTAGATATAGAGTATTTAAAGTCATCATCTTCCCATTTACTATCTTCATAGTGTAGCTTAGCATATTCTTCAAGTTCTTTTAGTTTATCTTCAATAGATTTCTTTTGTGCTTTTAGCTTTCCTATACTATTCAATAATTGTTTATCATACTCTTCTAGGTCATCGTCAGTTAGTACTTTTAGTTGTTTTTGCTTAGAATACTTTTCTACAACATCCCAAGGATAATCATCAATACTTCTAATACCCATCATTATTTCTACAACAGAATTTACTATAACTTCAATATCTTTTATTATTTCTTCATTTCTTTTAATTAATTTACATACTGGTTTACCTTGCCACATACCACATAATAACCATTGTTCTAATCCCCAAGCAGCCATATATGCTTGACATTGTATTTCATAACCAATACTATCAGTAAAACATTCACTAGATGAATTAGAGTACTTATTTTCAACTCCTGTTTCAACTCCGTCTATAAATGTTCTACCATCTCTTTTACACTTAAGTTGATCATCAAAAGCATATTTATATTCAGAGTTTCTCTCATCAATAAGTATTCCCATTTTTTGCTCAAAATAGTTTAAGCATCCATCTTCCAGAGCAATACCTAAGTTCATTCTGTCTTGTGCTTCATCATCGACTACTCTTTCTTCATTTCCTAAGTCATAATCTAGTTGTTCTTGTATTGTATTAAATCCTACCCCCATATAGCTAGATAAACTACTAGCAATTACATTATACCTTTCTTTCATATTCTCTCTCCATTTCATTTACAATTCTATTATAACACATACTTTTCTAAAAAGTTCAAAATTAATCATTAAAAGTTTTTGATTTTTCCCAAAAACCCTTTTTATTCCTAGCATCTTTTTTATTCTCTAGCATATATTCAAAATATTTAAAACCATATTTTTCAAGTTGTTTTTCTTTAAACTCTTTAATATCAGAAATCATTTTATCATAGTCCTCAACACTATAATAATTTCTACCATTAGTTACATAAGACTTATCTAAACCTATCATTAGATTAAATCTATAAGGATATTTATCTTTACCTTTGTGGTCTGCTATTCTTATCGAGTTACATTCCCCATAATCTAGTTTTATATAACAACTAGATGTAGAATAAGCTTCATAATACTGTAATACAAATCCTTCTTTATCTAGGTCAGATAATAGTTTATTCATATAATCTTTAATACCCATTCTCTTCCATCCATTCCTTCATTTGATTTAATATATAAATACTACAATCATCTGTTATAGGTTCATAAGCATCTATATATTTTATTAGCTTTTCAACTGTTTCAACATTCCTAACAATTAATCCAATTCCACCATTTGTATTTATTGCATCAAGTTTCTTTAGTTGTAATTTTGTAGGTTTACCCTCATCAGTCTTAAGTTCTAGACCTAGAAGATAACCTTTATACAAATACATTCTATCAGGTAAACCATTTTGGTTAGACTGAGCTTGGTATCTAGCAAGTTGCCAAATACACTTCCTTTGCATAAATTTTTCTATGTCTTGTTCAAGTTTACTTTCTTTTGTCTTTGCCATTAGCTTTTACCTTATCATCTATAATTTTTCTAGCAAGTGCTATATCTTGCAATTTTATATGACCTTTAGTTTTTGTATGGACTAAAATCCCATTTTCTTTATTTTCAAATTCAAATATTAACTTTCTTTTCTTATTTAACATTTTTATACTCCTCTCTTATATCATTTTTTACTGCCTCTATACACTCACATATTGTTAAATGGAAATACTCATTTAATTTTATATTCTTTTCACCATTATAAGATAATTCAGTATATTCTATAGTTGTAGTTTTTCTTTTTCCATCATATTCATGATATGTTATACTTGTTATTTCATAGGAGTTATTCATATAATCAAAAACTATCTTCATTTTATATTTTTCTCCTCAGCTCTTATTTTAACTATTGCTAGAAATTCTTTATTTGTAAAGTTTTTATTATTAAAACATTTACACCCTAGAATTTTTTCAATATCTCTCATATTTCCAATTACACTAACATAGTGTCTAACGGCTCTCTCTACATTGTGATACTTTTCATTGTGGTCATCTGCATATTTGTGGTATGCATTATTTATATCAGTAATATCATATTTTTCAATAAGTTCAGCAGCAATTTTAGCTCCTGCTAAATGTACTCCACCAAAATTCTTTAGTAAATAATCTAAATAAATGTTCATTTATTATCTACACTCCTTTTTTAATTCTTGGATTTTGTTTATAATACAAAATAACATCTCTTTTTCGCCATATTCTTGCCAAAATCTATTTACTTGTTCTTCATCATCAAATTCAGCATGTGTATTAAAAGAAAATTGGCTGTAATATTTGTATTCTTTATCTAAAAATTCTTCTAATTTTTCTAAAACATATTTTTTATCTTTCTTTGGTTTAAACCATGCTTTTTCTATTGCTTCAAAATTAACACTATCTTTTTTTATTCATCTATAACATACTCCTCCTTACAAGCCCAATTAGTATATGTTACTTCTGGTTCACTTATCATAGGTATAGACTTAATAACATCAGTAACATCTTCCATTATTCTTTTAACTTCTTCTATAACAAACATCTCATCATTAGCTACAGCTACCATTAACTCATCATGTATTGGAAGAACTAATCTAGATTTTAGATTATTTTTAGTCAAATATTCCCAAACTCTAATTTCAAAAGTTTTAACCATGTCAGCACAAGTACCTTGTATTAAGTAATTACAAGCCTTGTAATAGAACCTACTATCATCCATATAATATCTTCTACCATATAAGTTTTCTACATAACCATATTGACTTAAATGTTCTGTAACCCATTCTTGATACTCTTTAATCTTAGGAAATGACTTATAAAAGGCTTTGTCTAGTTTCTCTGCTACATCTCTAGAAACATCTAGTGCATTCATTAATGCATCTACTCCACCTTGATAAACCTTCAAGAAGTTTGCTCTCTTTCCTAGTTTTCTATGATGTTTAAACTCTGGTGTACCTTCTTCTAGTTCTGGAAATGCATTTTTAGTAGTTGCACTGTGTAAATCTGTAGGTATCCATTCTTTTCCAGTCATACACTCATACCATTGGTGTTTAGCATAATTTTTTATATGCTCAGGATTTTTATAATCAAACTTAGTAGAAACCTCATTATAACAGTTGTATGGCATATATGCTCTACACATTAACAAGTCTGGTTCACTAGCATGAATAATAGTATAGTATGCCTGTACTCTTAATTCCATTTGGCTTTCATCACAAAATGCTAAACAGAAACCATCATCACAAACAAACATTCTTCTAGGATGAAATAACTCATTGCCATCTCTATCAAATAGTGCTTCCTTAGGTTGTTGCTGCATATCACAGCTAACTCTACCAGACACAGCTCCACTATTATTTATATCTGTGTATATCCTACCATTAACTACAGCATTAAGCTTACCATCAACATAAGTAGAAACCCATTTATCAAGTGTTCTTAATTCTAGTATATTAGAACAAATGTCTTTAACTTCTTCAATATCTGTATGTTCTTTAATATATTTTAGTGCTTTTTCATCTGCTTTATCAGTTTTTATTTTATATTTAGCTAGTAATAACTTTTTTATAAACTCATGTTGTCCTACTGAGAAATCTTCACCTGTGTACATTTGTAATTCAAAATACAACAAATCTCTATAAGCTATCATATTCTTTCTACAATTTAGCACATAATCTACATCAACTTTAAGTCCTGTATCTTCCATCCAAGCAACAGCTCTAATAAGTTTTCCTTCTCTTTTTGTTACGGTTAAGTCTTTATCAACTTTTAGCAATGTAGGCATAGCCTTTTCTAGGTATTCTAGTCCTATAACAATATCGTCAGCAGCATAACTTCTCATTAATTCTGGTTCTTTTTCATATACATCTTTGTAGTTAGCAGGTCTATAGTGCTCATCGATAAACTTGAAGTAAGGATCGTCATCATTTAAGAATTGAGTTCTAGTTTTATCATAGCTCTCAATAAGTTTAGATAGTTTACCTGTTGCTTTCTTTTTTCCACTCTTAGTTATAGTGCAAAATCCATCGTCTGGAAATGCGTTCATAATATCTTCTCTAAGTTGTTTTCTTCTTTCTTTGTTTATTTCTTTAATAAGGTCTTTAATAATTTTACCAGCAAACTTAGCTTCTGGATCAACATATTTGCTACCAAGTGTTTCTAGGCTCATACTTGCATGTTCATCAACATATTCAGTAAGTCTAGCAACTGTAATACTATCAAACAAGTCTACACTTTCTGGAATAGAACTACCCCCATTTTCCATCATGTGATAATCATATTTAGCATTATGTGCCCCCACACCTATGTAATTGATATTATCTTTTAAATCAGATGTTCTAATTAATTCCCAAAATGTTGATATAAGGTCAACATCGTAGTCCATTGTTAAAACTATTTTAGTATTACCTTTTTTAAATCCCATAGAAACTAAGAACGGTCTAGATGTTATAACATGAAGTCCATCAGTTTCAGTATCATAAAATAAATAATCAGGCTTAACTTTTTCTGCATCACATATAAAATCACATAGGTCTTGCACAGCATCATCATAAGCATCTGTACCTTTAGTGTATATATGTCTATAATTGTATTTATATTTCTGATATAAGAACATTAAACATCACCTTTCCACTTCTTTAGTATTAGAGCCATGTTATCTATAACTTCCATAAATCTAACAACTTCATTTCTATAAGTATATTCCCCACATAATAAAGTACTGTCATCAAGTTTGCTTAGCCATTCATTAGTTAAAAATCTGTTAATATCATAGAGTTCCTTTTGTGCGTATATACCTTCTGGTTTAATTCTAAAGTAATACTTAGCAACTCTATAAATACTTTCTCCATAAACATAAGATGAAAATACAACTTCTTGTCGCCATCTTCTAAAATTAGTTTTTGACTTTCTCAATATATCAAATCTTCTATTTATAATAGCTTGTAATAGTGTCATATTACAGTTAAATGCACTACACAAAGCTTGGAAGGACTTAGTTGCTTGTTGGTAACCAAGTTCCTTCTCAAACATATCAAACATTAAAATAAATCTTATTTCTAAAACTCTAGGATGAGTTTTATATTTTTCTAGCTCCTTTTCATCTAATACCATTACTTATCTCCTTCCAAATCATTTATAAATGTAACTCCACTATCATTAGTTTCGTTTACTGTATTTATCATACTACCTGTATCAGTAGTAAAACTCTTATCAATTTTATTAAATGCCTTCCTAAATTTATCAGTAGGATAAACATTATCTAGATTTAATCTAATAAACTTTCTAGCAACTAACTTATTAAATATTGCAAAGAATTTAGAATTGTCTAATCCAGAAACACTAGATAAGTTTGCTCTTGATGTCTTACTTTGTCCGTTTAAGAAATTAAATAATGTTGCATTTCTAGCATATAAATCTTGTAAATCTCTAACATCAGCATCAGTACAAACACTATAAGCTCTATATTCATTTGCATAATCTTTTAGTTTGAATACATCGTCATCATAAATACTTGTAAGATACTTAACCATATAATCTACAATTTCTTTAGTAACTATTATATTCTCATAAGTTTCGTCAACATTAACAAGTAGACTAGCTAGAGCTACACTAAATCTTGCTAGTTTCTTAGATGTTGTAGTTCCGAATAATGGGAAGTTACACTCGAATATTTGATTAAGTTCTTCTGCTTTTTCCCAAATATAACTTTCTACACCTTCTGCAAATTTAACATTATCAACTTCTCTAGTTGCTACCCAATTTATTTTATTTTGATAAGCTTCTTTTGGTATAGGAGTTCCTTGTAATGTATAAGCAAATGGGTTTATTCTTTTTTCAACTTTAGGAATAAGTAGGAAACCATCATATCTTGACACATCCTCAGCACTTTTAATACGCTCCATAAGTCGCATACCACCATTAGGGCATCTATTCAAAAATCTAGGATTTCCATTCTCATCATTTACTGGATTTGATATAGTTATCATTCTTAATTTACAAGGTACTATTAACTCTCCACTAACTCTAGAAAGCCTTAACTCGTTACTACTTCTTATGTCTGTCATAGTTTTAATAAAATCAGGTCTAGCACCACTAAATTCTTCAAGTACGGCTAGTCTTTTATGTTGTCTAGGTATAGAACCTATTGTGTTACAAAATGATCCGTCAACCTTACTAGAACCACCAATAAGACCAACTGTTGTAGATGTCTTGAGTGATAAGAAATGACCAAAGTTGTATAGTTTAACTAACTCTCCTGTTGTTTCAGATTTACCGACTTGTGTATCTCCTAAGAAGAATACATCTAAGCATCCTCTCATTTTTCCACCATAGTCAAAATCTAGAATTGAATTAAAAACTAAATCACTCATTAACCAAATGTTAAAATTCAAGTGTTTTGCTATATGATGTTTAGCACTTTGATATAAATAATCTAGTCTTTCTTCTATTGTTCCATCATGCTGGAATAACTTTAGTACTTCTTTATTTGTTATGTAATTTCTATTATCATGTACTGGTATAGACTTTAAACATATTGCTACAAGTTTTTGATGTTTTGTGGGATGTGGGTATATTATATAATCTATAACATACTGACCACCAACATCTAATCTCTCAAAACTATATAAGTCTAAGCTTTGAGCAGAACCGTCAATATCTTTGTCTACAACTGTAGTTTTATA
>RHMF01000167.1_pt1 | contig 37698 bp, 57 predicted proteins | sample 5365151 | NCBI WGS metagenome assembly RHMF01 (sample SAMN10266501, study PRJNA497801) | feces metagenome | isolation source: feces | host: Bos taurus | place: China: Prairie of Fairy Mountain | collected 2017-08-14 | reverse complement strand
CATTTTTCTGCTTCTTTCCTGTGTCCTGTGCTTCCACACTGTCTGTGCCATTTCTGACCATCTTCATCCGTGTAGTTGTATGAGTAACGGCAGGAACGCATGAAACCATGAATTGCATCACAGTTAAAACAATCTTTGCAGTCTTTTGTACAGCCTTTCATAACAAGCTCCTTTCGTATTTCTTAAGTTTACGGCATTCAAGTTTTGTCGGAAGCAGATCACGGCAGAAATAGGCAGTTCCGAAGTAACAGTTTTTCTGCATATCGGAAGGGCCGAGACCAGTATGATAATTTATCCTGCTGTCAGGTACAAGCATTTGAATTTCATTCATGAATATGCTGTGCCGCTTCTGCCCTTGTATTGCCGCGATCGGAAGCAGTAAAGCAAATGGTTTGCCAAAACAAAACGCTCGTTCCAAAACATCGTCTTTTCTGCAATCATTTTGATTTTCTAAATAATTCTTGTACTGTTCTCTGTATTTCTTTAAATTATGGGCGCTCATTCCGCTTATTGCCGTTGTAACTGCTATCGCCACCGTGCAAATAGCTATAATAATAAGGCATATAATCACTGTGTCGCTCATACTTCCACCTCTGCAATTGCTCTGCCGATTTCCTCGACAACATCTACCGTCACACCGTTTCCGGCTTGCTTATACAGCTGACAGTCTGAATTTACAAACTGTGCCTTTTCAAAATAATCATCAGTCCAGCCTTGCAGCCGGAAGCATTCTCTCGGTGTAAGCTTTCTGATTGCTATATAGCACTGATATTTCTCATACCAGACAGCATTTAGTTCCTCGCCGGATTCAAGTTTAACAACCATTGTGCCCTGATTACAGGAAGTATCAAGTGTTTGTGCGCAATTTTTACCAATGCGCCCTCTTCTCGTGGTACTTTCGGGCATTGCAAGGTTTATGCTGTCACCTTCGTGTGCTTCTGTATAGCCTTTTGAGACTGCTTCTTTTATTGGAAGAGAAATCGCAACTCCGTGTCTGTCCTGTGCAGTCAAGGTAAATGATTCATCACCATTATCTTTGAATCTGCGTCCGTTCTGTGTTTTTTCGGGTCTGACAGGATCAATCACTGGAATACATACCGCCGTTCCCTCCTGACTGTGCCTTGTTACGCCACTGTTATAACGTGCTGAAATGCAATTAGCTATCGGCCGTTCCTGTCCCCCTGCATTATAGTCTATGCCGAACTTCATTGGAATCGCTGTGTGATGCTCACGGCCGCCACCCTGACAAGTAGAAAGAGTTTCTGTTATTCCCTCAGATGCAAATACCTGTGTATTTCTTCTGTAACCGTCCCTGTGTGCTATTATCTCAATCGAGGGTTCAGTTACTGAAATATCAGCTTTTCCATCTGCTGTTTTGAGAGGAAATATTTGATATTTACCCCCCCCGTTTTCCAAAATGTCCAACAGTATAGACTCTTTCCCTGTTTTGTGGTATTCCGAAATTTTTTGTGTTGAACACTTCCCATTCGATATCATACCCCAGTTGCTCCATTTCAAGGAGGATGGCGGCGAAGTCATACCCTCTGTTGCTGCTAAGCATTCCCTTAACATTTTCGTAGATAAGCCATGTGGGTCTATCGGCTTCTTCGAGTTCACTAATTGCTCGGAATACTTCACGGACAAGGGAGCTTCTGTCTCCTTCAAGACCTTTTCTGTGTCCGGCAACGGAGAAGTCCTGACACGGCGCTCCGAAAGTCCAGATGTCGGCTCTTGGCACGTTTCCACGTCCGATAAGTCGAACATCATTTGAATAAAATTCTCCATTCCGGTATTCCTCCTTCAATATCTCCTTCTGTCTTTGCTTAAGATCAAGTGTTGCAAGATAAGCTCGCTGTTCCTCGGTGATGCAATGCATTGACGTATATGAAGCTGTAGCGAATTTATCCCATTCACAGAATCCCACGCATTTGTGTCCGGCAAGTTCAAGACCTCGCCTGAATCCACCCACTCCTGCAAATAAGTCAAGAAATGTCATATCTCCACCTTAAATTTCTCCATATCATCAAACGGTATATGAATTGTTTTGCCTCCGATGTAAACCGTAAGGCAATTACAATTTACAACAATGTTTGTGGCGTTTTTGACTTCGGCCTTATGAACATTTTCAAGTTCAAGAAAATCAAGAAACTTATCTTTATGACCTTCTTTGTACCAGACAACTACATTCATACCTCAACCACCCTGATTTTATGCATATCATCTATTCCTCTTTATCCACAACCGGCCCTGTAATGATCTCCGGCAACATATAAGCCGGAAGGCCGGCTGTCAGTCTGAATTTACATATGCCGCCTCCGTCTTCGTATTTCTTCTCGAACGGGCAGCCGTGACATTCAAATCTGTGTGTGCAATAATCCTTAAGAGTGTCGAAAACACCTTTTATCTGTTCTATTTTGGTTTCTTCCAATTCCATAAGATCACCTTCCTCGATAAATCAGCATTTCACCGCCCAGCAAGCCTTCACGGTCTATACGGTAATCAGAATCTATGTAACCGCTTTCGAGAAGACGGTCAAACTGAAAAGACGATATCGGGAAATACATCTTTTCTTCTTTGCGGATAAAATACTTGTTTCTTGCTCCGACATCGACGACAACCTCGAAGCCGCCCTTCATGAGGGTTTCGATCTCGCCCCACCTCATGACTGCTCCTTTTCGTCACTGCCGGTTCTCCTGTATTCCTGCAACACGATCCTGATGTTTTCATCCTTCTTCGTCCGGCCGTACCGCATCGCTATTGCACGTGCCTGTTCCTTGTCCAGTGTTTCGGCAAGGACTTTGCGTTTATTTTTCTTTGTGTTTATAGAAACAATCTGATAACTTATTAAATCCATCATACTTCAATCACCCTGATCCCGTGTACATGCAGCATCAGTTTACGCTTAAGAACGAATACCTGATAAGCCGCTCCTTTTTTCAATCCTTTGGCATCCTCGACGACGTAGTTGCCGTCTTTGTCGTAGTACGTAAAATCCGCAATATACAGTGTCTGCTTTTCAAGTAATTTCCCTGGCTTTTTCTCGCCTTTATGCGGACCGCTCTTGTATATCTCAGTGCTTTCCTCCCTGATCTCAGGGATAAGCACGAACGGAACTTGTATCTTAAGATCCCTTATTTCTTTTGCCTTCATGAGCAGTTTCAATTCAACATACCTTTTCCGCTCATGAAGGGAATCAAATACAAGTCCGTCGTACATCGTCTTCTGTGCATTGAACTTGTTCATATACCCTCCGACATTCTGCGTTCCGCTTTCCAGAGGAAGATGTCAACAGTCTCGTACATATCCATGATATCCTTCACGCTGAGTTTGTGGTTATGCTGTAGTTCACCAATGTAAATACGGGCTTTACACATTGCCTTTTCTGCCGTCAGATGATCTTTTGCTGTTGCTATGTTGTGGATCTCTTTTCTGTACGCTTCCAGCAGTTCTTCTTTTTCTGTCATTGTCTTTTCTCCTTTTTCTGATACTCTTCATGACTTCCTGAAATGACGGACTGTCCTTCATCGTCGCTAACGGCGGAGTTTTCTTTTTATTTTTCCTCATGGTTTTCCTCCCTTATCATATCCTTAAGATCTCGTATCATGTCTGTAAGCGTCCGTAATATCCCTATCAGAAAACACAGACACGTTACTGCAAGCAGTGAATAAAACACAATAAGCGCAATTGCTGTTACCTTTTCCATACTTTCACCTCTCCATTCTGTGACCACACGACGGGCAGAAATCCGACTGCAATAAAAATTCCTGTACGGCCGCTCCGGTTGTAATTTTGTCACAATGCGGACACTGCGTTATTTCGTCAGAAATTACAATCCACTTAGAATCCGGATTCTTATGTGATTGTGCAACTTCACCGATATTTGACATTGCTTTGATCTCAGACGGTGCATAATACAGCGTTGTGATTTTATACTTCCTCCGGATCATCTGTATTGTCTCTGCCATGAGGTCTGAAAGTACGGTTTTATCGCGTGGAACGATGTCATTGTCACCGATACGCTCCACCATCGACAAAAGATTTAAGATCTCGCTTTTGAGTTCATTAACTGTTATTCCCATATTTACCCCTTTCATTCACTGTTTACATGAGTTCTTTCATTATTTTCAGCATTTCAGCTGCTTCCCTGCTTTCTGCAATACTTGCCGCTGACTGGTTCTTACGGTTCATGCGGTCTCTGTAGGTTAAGTCGTAATATGCTCCGCCTCCTGTTCCGCCGCCGGTCTTGTACGGTATTTCAAGCCGCTCCAGTTCTGCGTCAAGTTCCTTCATGGAGTAAGAATAATCGTTGTACTCGTTGAACCTTGCCATTTCGGAACGGATATCATGAAACAATCTCTTTGCTCGTTCCTTGCCAAGTCCAAGAGATTTACACGTCGTAACGAACGTGATGCACCAGTTCAGTTCCATCCACTTGATGTAGTAATCCGCGGTTTCGTTTTTCATTCGCTGCTTGTTTGGCATGTAGGCTTTCAATCATCATTCACCTCGATTTTAGTTTCAATTCCGGATTCTTTGAGTTTTTTATTAATCGGCTCAATCATTTCGCAGCTGAAATGAATCAACACAGTGTCGTCGATTACCATCATTTGAAAATCCGAATTTTTAATTTTATGAGAAAAATAAATTTTTGTTTTCGAAAACATAGGCCTAATATCTTCAATATTCCAGAGTTCAACAACAGTCATGCTTTTGTCATGCTTGATGTCAAGATGATATTCCGTATTAAACCATATTTTTTTTGAATCACTTTTGTTCTTGAAACAACAACGCATACGCTCACCTCAGTATTCCTCAGCAAGTATCATTGTGCTGTGTTCACCGTCGTCAATGACGTAGATCTTGTCGTTTATCGGATGTGGATAGCCGATAAGCCTGTATTCTGCCTTGTAATCGGCGGCATCGAATTCCTCGCAGCCTTCCTGTGTGTGAATAATCAGCTGCTTTCCATCCTCGGAAATGAAACTGAATACCTGTAAATAATCCCTGTTCTGCTTCATTGCATCGATCTTTGACCACATGAAGCTTACCAGTGAAGCCGGTATTTCATCCTTTACGCCGCTGGAGATATAGCGCTCAATTCTGTTTTCAAATGGTTTGTAAAGTCCCATAAGATTCACCCTTTCATTTCAACCAACCTGTTCCATTTTGGAACACGTTCATTTTGCCGTCTGTAACGCTCATTAACCGCTGTCTGATGCAAGGGGTATAATTTCACCCGTGAGATATTACACCCTTGCTCACGGCTCGCACATTTCGTTACAGCACTATGTTTCTGTTTATGATTTATATACATACCTCTCACACGCTCTGCAATGCGTTTTAAGAGGGGTCTGTCTGTAGGGGTATAATTTCACCCGTTAAGTATTACACCCTTGTTAATGGCTTGCTCAGTCGGTCTGAGACGGTTTTCGTCGGTATCTGTAATTTCTGTTCGGAGCTTGCTTGATCTGATAGCAGTAATTCTCTGACCGCTCTCTGATACGTCCGGCAAGTGCTTCGTCTATCTTCCTGATAGCATCGAGATTCATTTCTGTCGAGATAATCGTCGGCCGCTTCTCTCTGGCCGTGTACCGTGCGTTGATAACGTCGAAGGCTATCATCGGATCTTTGTATGTTTTAAAGAAATCGTCGATGTAAAGCACTTCTGCGCTTGTGATCTTTGCAAAGAATTCATCATATTCAGCTTCTTTGAACTTAAGCGCCGTCAGTCGCCTTGCAATATCGCTCCATAGCATGTACTTGACCTCATGTCCCTGACCTAACAGGTACTTAGCAACCGCTGTACACAAGTGCGTCTTGCCTGAACCGCTCTGACCGGATAACACAAGCCATTCACTGAGATCTGACTTTGCATACTGCATAGCCTTGTGTTTCATGTCCTTCTGCCATAACTCAGAATCTTCAAAACTCTGAAACGTGAACCGCTTAAGAACTTCTGAATTGATTCCGGACCGCTCCATCATCCTGTAACAGTCACGTTTCTTCTTGCATTCGCAGTCCTTGTAGGTAATAAAGCCTTCATCGTTCAGATAAACGACAGTGCCTTTATTCTTGCATATCGGACAGTCAAAGTATCTGGCCTCGCCTACTCCGGCATTAAGGATCTCAATTTTCCGTAAATCAGCTTCAAGGTTTCTTCTCTGCCGGTCAGCTTCGTATTCTTCACTCGATACATTGGCCATCCTCTGCGTGAATTCCTTAATGAACTGTTGGGTCGTTATCGTCCCAGTATTGATTTCTGATGTCATAAGGATCACTTCCTCGTTTTCCGCTTCCGTTATCGTTTCTTTCCCAGGTTCTAACCGCCGCTTTCCAATCCTTCATTGATGCTTTGCCGACTTTCCAACCGTTGCTTTCGTAATGGTCAAAGAACAATTCAGGATTAATCATGTTGTTTCGTTCACGACAGTACGCTGCGATCTCTTCGATAGAAGGCTTTATAAACTTAGTCCTCTTCTTTTTCTCGGCAGATTCCGGCACGGAATCTGATAGGGTATCGATAGGGTATCCATACCCTACCGATACATCTGTATCTGTATCTGTTTCTGTTTCTGTATATGTATATGTTTCTGTATATGTATTAGTTAACTTATTTTCTTTTGCTTCTTTTCTTTTTTCAAATTCGCCGACTTTTCCGAGAATGTAAGCTTTGAATTCTTCGTTTTTAACCCACTTAACAACGTTTTTAACCGCAGTTAATACTTTTGGAGACCCACCGGCCCAATTGTATTTATACCAGTTCTTGATAAGAATTTCGTTTGTATTCTCACTGAGCATTATTACTTTGTGTTTTTCGTCAAGTCTGCGAATAATGCATACCGCAGATTCAACGCTGTGGCCTATCTCGAAGGCGATCTGCCTGTAGTTCAGCTCCATCGTTCCTGCAAGTGTTGTTCTCGGATTCGTCAGCAGATAAAGCATCATGTATCTGTCCTCCGCTGAAAATTCTGCTATCTTCGGGTCAGTCCAGAATGATGAAGCAATTGATCTGTATATTCCAAGTGACATTGTTCTATAATCCTCCTAATCATAAATTTTCGGCTGCATTGTAGTCTTAAGCAGCTCTATTGCCGCTTTTTCAATGGCCTGTCGTCTTGTTTCATACTCTTCGGGGGTAAGAACAGGACGTACAAGATTGATCCTTGTCGTACCGTGTGTAAGCAGCTGACGTGTAAACTGTTTTCCGTCCCGTTCAAATGTTTCGGGTTGTGTTATGACCTTAAGCATTATTCTTCCCCTTTCTTATCTCCCCATAGTGCCTTAAGCTTATCTCGCAGTATGGAGTTTTCGAGTTCTAATTCTTTGATTCTCAGGTCTCGCTGTTCAGCTGCTTCCTTTTGCCTCTGCTTATAGCGTCTGAACCGCTCGGCCGCTTTTTCCTTTTCAACGATTTTCTTACACGTATCACAATACTGGATTCTGACATGCGAATACCAGTCGGCAGTTTCTTCATAAGAAATCGGTGTGTAGCACCTTTCGCACCGCTTGATTGTCGGGATCATACCACTCCCCCTCCTTCCTTTCCGTTGCTAACGGAATCGGTTTTTCTTATAGTTTCCGTTAGCAACGCAAACTGTGAAAAAATAGAAACCGTTGCCAGTTTCATGATATTTTCTTAATTCTGCTTCGCAGGGAAGTGTTAAGAGTATCTCTTTCGGAATCGAGAAGTTGCAGTAAATTTTCAGATGCTTCATCTTCACCATTCACAAGGAAGTGGTACTCTCTGCCTGTCTCCGGTATATTGACAATCACTGTGCGGTGAAGCTTATCCGGCGAACATGCTATGATATCGGCAATCATGTCACTTATTTCATCGATTCCGTTCTTGCAACGGTTCAGTTCTTCGATTTTCTTTGACAACTCACTGTAAGATTCAGTGCATTCCTGCTCCTGATCTTTCTCCGGTGAGACTTTTCTAAATCCTTTTCCCAATATCACGGCAATATACATCACGAATGCTACACACAAAAGAGATTTCATGGACAAGCCGCCGCCTTCCATTCGTTGATGATTATTTCAGATGCCTCTCTGATTTTATCGTATTTCGGTCTTGCTGTGCCTTTAAGTGCATAACTCATATCCTGTACTGAACATTTAATGCCGAAATCTCGACTGTTGATCTCGCTGATAAGATCAATCTGCCTTTTACCGAGTTTTAATAATTCGATTTTATATTCCACAAATACCACCTCACAGAGATACCGACTGGATGAGTTTTAAAATATTTTATTGCACTTGTCACAAATATCCTCCTGTCTATTGAAATTTAACAGCAATAATGTTATAATATCATTGCGATTTGATAAGAACTTCTTGCTGTGATTATATTATATATTACTCCGGTAAAATATTCAACCCCGTAATATTACTTTCGTAAAATATTATAATTTACAGCAGTAATAAAATATATTACTTTGGTAATATTCACTAAGGAGTCATTGTATGTTTTGGAGTATACTGATTGAGCTTTGCAGTCAAAGGAATATGAAGCCTAATCAAGTAGGTAAGGAATTGGGTATATCATCTGCATCATTTACTAAATGGAAAAACGGGTCTACACCCACTGTTGATGCATTGATTAAGTTGTCTGAATATTTTGACGTTTCAATTGATTACCTGGTATATGGTGATAAGGCTGAACGTTGCATCAAAGTTGATGATGATGTTATGATTATTACAGATCAAAATGAGCGCTTGCTCATTAAGCATTATCGTGCTTTGCATTATGTGAATCAGATTAAAATACTGTCTTCTGTGATAGAGGAAGCAGAAAAAGACAGTAAATAATTATTTTATGGAGGGATTATTATGAGTTCAAAGAATGTTTATGTCGGTATAGCTTGTCTTGTTTTCGGACTTTCAATCACAGGATGCTCCACCGCTTCACCAAAAAGCACAACTGAAAAAGCTCCTGCTGAAACTGTAGCCATTCCTGTTGAAACGGAATCTATCAAAATTAATAAAGAAACCGCTCCTGTAACTGCCGCTCAGCAAAACACCTACATGAATAACGAATACTATGACGTTATAGAAACATCAACATATAACGATTTTCTCGGACACACTGTTATGATCCATAAGGTACTTGCAAAACAAGATGTAAGCGTAACTGGAACAGTTATAGCGTACGAAGATGATCGCAGTACCGTTATTGATAAGAGCACTGATGATATTGTACTGACCGCAGGACAGTACAACTTCTTAAGATACAGCTTTGATGGTGATGTATCAAATGCGCCTATTCAGCCAAGTGCTAAGGTAGAAACGGATGATTTTCTGTTGGGTGATCGTAACGCAGTTGAAATGGTTCAGTACAATCAGCGTGACAATCATCTGTATATCACCTTCAAACAGGTTGCTGAGGAACTTGGATCTTCAATGTTCAAGATTCTGTTTTACAAGGATGATAAGATCATTGACACGACGGAAGGATTCTTTGTAACCTCTGCAAAGAATCTGAACGGCATCGGTACTTCTGATGTTGCTGAAATCAGTGTTTACAATATTGATTTTGACAGATTTGAGTACATCTTTGAACCGTAAATACCACTAAATAATATCAAATACCATCAAATAATATAAAACATCAGCAGAACAGGCGCTAAACTGAATTGCATGGTCAGTAGAATGAGTACGGAGAGTAGTACGATAAGCCTGTCCTGCTGACTGTTACAAGTATAACATACCGCTTTGGTCGGTTTAAAGCAAAAAAGAGGTCATTTTTAGGTCAACTTTAGGATGAAAAGAGGTCATTTATGTTGCAGAAAAGAATATCCGAGATAATACGTAACCTGAAACGAGTACGAAACGAAAACGGACTTACTATCAGTGAGATAGTAAATCTCTGTGAGAAAAACGGTGAATCTGTCAGTGAGACCACTGTTAAAAAAGTTTTTGCCGACGGTTCTGAAACTTTCGGCTTTAACTACGAAAACACCTTAAAGCCGATTATCAATGCGTTATTGGGAGACCATGAGGAAACCGCTGAAACTGACATGATGATCTCAGTTGCACAGTACAAGGAAATCAAGATAAAGCATCTTGAAGCACAACTGGCCCGTCAGGAGGAATCATACAAGCGCCGTATTGAGTTTCTTAAGCAGCAGATAGACATAAAGGACGACCGCATTGATAAACGTGACGAAATGATATCTAAATTAATCGACTCGATAATTAATCACAAACTTGAAGGAGGAAACTAATGTTTAATCTCCCTGACTTACAACCGAAGGAAATCATCATATATCTGAGAAAAAGCCGGACGGATGATCCGGCTTTATCAGTATCAGAAACATTATCAAAACATGAACAGATGCTGGACGATTTCAGCCGCCGTACATGGGATGCTTTAATCCCTGAACAAAACCGTTTCCGTGAGGTCGTTTCCGGCGAAACAATTGAATCAAGGCCGGAAATACAAAAAGTCCTGCGTCTTATAGAGCAGGACCGTTATAAAGCTATTCTTATTGTTGAACCTCAGCGACTTAGCCGAGGGGATCTTGAAGACATCGGCCGTATATCGAAACTGTTTCGATATACTCACACATACGTTATCACGCTCCAGTACAGCTATGATCTCAATGACGACAGAGACAGAGACTACTTTGAAAGAGAACTTAAGCGAGGAAACGAATATCTTGAATACTCTAAGCGCATCATGATGAACGGCCGTAACCTTTCCGTTGAAAACGGAAACTATATCGGCAGTCGTGATCCTTACGGATATAAACGCACGAAGATCAAAGAGGGCAAAAAGTACATAAACACACTGGAAATCGTACCGGAGGAAGCAGAGGTTGTACGTCAGATATACCGGATGTACGCCGACGGGATCGGATACGGCCATATATGCAGCCATCTGAACCAGTTCTGTAAGCCGAAAAGAAGCAAGTCATGGAACAGGTCTACAGTTCAGACCATTTTAAGCAACCCTATTTACATCGGCCTGATAAAATGGCAGAAAAGGAAAACTGTAAAGCTCGTTGAAGACGGAGAAGTTGTCAAGGGTTATGCCTACCGCAAAGACTGTCCGTTATACCAGGGACGACACATGCCGATTGTATCCGAGGAACTATGGAACGCAGTAAAAGCACGCAGAGAAGCGCATGATATTCCACGTGTAAAGACCTGTACGCATCTGAGGAATCCGCTTGCAGCTGATATCGTGTGAATGCGGTTACACTATGGTCTTGTATGCTCCTGCCAACAACTCCGCACCACGTCTGTACTGCTCGAATAAAACCACCTGCAATTCATCTTCATGCACATATGCCGAAATGGAGGATATCGTCGCAAACATTCTCCGTCAGTCTGTAAGCGACTTTGAACTTAAGATCTCAGCCGGTGAAGACGACAGAACAAATGAAAAAGTTGCGTTCCTTGACCAGCTTAAGCGCCGCCTTGCCGCTCTTGACGAAAAAGAGACCGGCATATGGGAAAAATACGCAGAGGGTATGCCGAAACGTATCTTTGAAACGCTTATTGCAGAACTCACCGATGAAAGATCCCGTATAGAAGCGATGATAGCCGAGGCGGAAAAAGAAAAGCCGGTGCATTATTCAGAACTTATCACGACTTTTCATGCCGCTCTTGAATGTCTGGACTCTGACGAATCGGCACAAAAAAAGAATGCACTTTTAAAAAAGTGCATTCGTAAGATAATTTATCATCGCCCTAAGAGCGCGAAAAGAAGTGAAATGAATCCCATAACTGTTGACGTTGAGCTTAATCTTTGATGCATACATATCATGTATGGACTGACGAATCTACCTGTACATGATATGTGTAGCATCATGATTTATTCATTTCCGAGTGCGTTCATGGCTCTTCTGATAGCGTTCTGCGCTTCCGGAGAAACGTTACCCATCATACCTTCCATTTCGCCCATGAGTCTGTCTTTCGCTTCATCGTGACTGTAGCCGTCGGCATATCTTCCCATGCTGTCACGTCTTCTGCGTCCGCTTACACCGCCGTCACGCTGTGTGTAGAAGTAGCGTCTGCCGGAAATGCCGTCGCCGGAATAATCGTCACGATACATTCTGCCGGAATAACTGTCACGGTATGTTCTGCCTGAATAGCCGCCGTCCTGCTCTGCTCTTTCCATTGCACTGACTGTATCAATGCACTTGATAGCATGAGCAAGCTTGTCAACGTATTCAAGGCTCTGCTCCGTTAATGGTTTGTCCGCAAACTTTTCGAGTTCGTCCATGAGATTGTCACGGAGGATCATCATTTTATGCATAATTTAACTCCTTTCTCAGAACACACGTCGAATTCCGACGTAATCAACTGTCAGGTTTGCGTTCTGTACATCAATTGCCTGTGTGCCGGTGTTACGTACCGAAATACTTTCACATCCGCAAAGGCTCGGAACGGCGACGATTATCTCAGCGCCTACGTTTGCAAAGTCACCGACGGCCGCCGGTGTTACAATCATTGTACTGCTTGGGTCTGCTTCACCGTCAATCGAGATACTAAGCTGTATCGGCTCGACCGTGCCTCCCTCTGAAATCGCTATATTACCGTGAAATGTCACGTTATACAGTGTTTCATAAACCCTTTTGCAGCCGCATCCACAACCGCATGAGCTTCCACCTGCATTGCTGGCAAGTCGGAAAATGCCGGATTCATCCCTGTGAAATACAAGGCCTGCCCTGCATGGTACAGGTGATTCTGTAAAGATAACCGGCGCGTTAGCTGCTACTGTCTGTAATGCGTTAGCTGAATACTCCGCAGCCATAATGACACCTCCCGTCAGAATCCGCCGTTACATCCGCATCCGGCATAACTCGGCGTGAAAATAGGGGAATTGCCGTACACTGGCTGTGACGGAATCGGACAGCTTCTGAGTTCTGAGACAAGCTGATTTGCTGTAGTTGCCTGTGAAGCTCTGAGTTCTGCTGTCTGTGCTACCTGTGATGCCTGTAAGTTGGCAAGGTTTAACTGAGTTCTTAAGCTGTCATTTTCTCGCTTATAGTTGTCGCTTTCAAGCTGACAGAGTTTGTCAAGTATAGCCTGTGTATTGGCTGTGCTGTTTGCACGTGTCGCACAAGCTTCCTGCGCCATTGTAAACTTGACATCCTGTGTAGCCGCGCGGTTATCGCAGCAGCACTGCGCAAGCTGTGCCTGTAAAGCTGTCAGTCCCTGTGTGTTTGCTGTCTGCGCTGCAAAACTGCGCTCCAGTCCGGCTATCTGATTTGTGTACATCTGCTGTGTGATAGCGTTCTGTGCATTGTTGATCGACGCATTAACACCATTCAGACCCATGTTCACGCCGTTAAAACCGTTACAAAGTGACATCTGAATATCACCTGTACTACCGCACATCTGAGCGCTTAAAGCAGCTATGCCGTCACGTACTGATGTGATACTGTCGGACAGCTGTGCGTTCTGAAAACCGTTTGCGATGTTTGCATTAATGCCGTTCTGACCGTTGATAAGCCACGGGAAATCACCGTTGCCGTATCCACCCATTCCGCCGCCGAAACCGTTACCAAACATTCCGAAAAGCAGGAATAAGATAATGAGACTGCCCCAGTCGTTGCCGAATCCCAGGCCGCCCCCGTTGTTCTGAGGGTAAGCGTAACCGCCGGCCGGAGAAACAAGCATTGTTGTGGTCATGCCTTCTTCACCAAGTGCCATAATTATTACTCCTTTTGTGTAGTGATTTATACTTACCGTTGCGCACCGGTTGTATACTGCTGAAATGTTGCTAAGTCTAAAAGTTTGTCTGAAAGTGAGAAGTTTATTTTATTTTCTTATGCATCCTTGTAACATCTGCATAAACTGTGGATTTGTTTGTAATTGTTTTGCCTGCATAGCAGCGTCATTGTACTGCTGCTGAGATATTCCGCCGGAATTCATCATGTACTGTATGAGATCTGCCGGTGAATTGAGTGCGCTTTGAGGCGGCATCTGCATACCTCTTGACTGAAAATATGCGGCCGGATTCTGCATGAAGGACATAAAAGCCTGCATCATATTTGGATTAATCATGGTATTCCTCCCTTGCTCTTATCGTCTCGAATAAATCACGCATCTTCTTGAATTCGATAGCTACCGCATCCCTGAGCGCTTCTAACTGCTTAAGCTCCGCATATACCTTAGGAGGTTCAGACGGCTTTTCAGGCTTATTCTCTGTGGCCTGAGCGTCGTCTTCAAATACTATCCTTGCTTTGCGGAAAATCGGCTGATCTAACTGTGAATAGCCCATTGTCTTTTCATACAGATACGGGCCTGCTTCGTCACGCATTGTCACGGTGAATCCAGGTGCTACCGGATAACGTCGCGCTTCATCCTCGTTAGCTACCGATACAATGCCGCCGCTCCTTATCTGCTGCTGAACGGGTTGCTGCTGTTGTGCATTGTACATGTTCTGCATCTGCTGTGGATAGTAAGTCGGGGACGGATAACCGTACTGCGGATAGATCATTGTGCTTTCTCCTTAAGTTCAAAATAGTAACTCGGAATAAGGTTTCCGCTGTCCCACGAATCAAAGTAGTTTCCATCCTGTACTGTGACAACATGTGATCCTGTAGCCACAATAAACGTACCTGTTCTGTGATCGTCGGCGAAATCGGCTATTGTATAACAATCGGGGCATGTGTCCGGCAAAACGTGCTGTTCAAAACCGTTTTCCCTGAGGTACTTTTCCCATACTGCGTTTGTATCTCCCCACATTGCCTTCTCAAGCCCTTTGACCGTGAGTGCCATATATACTTTTTCCCAGTCTGTGTCAAGTGCTTTCGATATAGCTCTGATAACACAGTCACCAGTAGTAATTCCTCTTGGATTTGCGTTGAATTCAATAAACATAAGCGCACCGCCTTTCTTTCCCTCATTATGGCATAAAAACAACCTGCCTACAAGGATGTAGGCAGGCTGTCTGGAGGTTATATTCAGGTCAATTTCGGGTTAATTTCAGGTCAATTTTCAGCCGGTCAGTTTGCTTCTTCACAATTGACCGGACATAACGCGGAGACATATCAACTATCTCTGCAATTTTTTCGTAGGTGTAACCGTCTATCAGTTTCATTTTCATAATGTAACGGTCACGCTCGGAGTGGATGTGTTCGCTGATAAGTTCAGCAATTTCTGAGTTTGTTAGTGTAATGTAATGCTGCATTTGTGACACTCCTATCTATTCAATTGTTAATCTCTTGATGCCTTTTCGCATCTCCAGAGTGCATTAAGAGTAAGCACTCCGGCGATTCCGTCGGGGTCAAGATCGTGGTCTTCCTGGTAATTCTTCACGGCTTTTTCCGTATCAGGTCCGAAGTCCCCGTCGTCACCGCATTGGCCGACGCTGTATCCATCAGCAAAGAGTAAGCGCTGTAAGGACTTCACGTCACCGCCGCTCATACCTCTTTTAAGCTGACGGGCAGTTATAATAACTTCCTTTTCTGTTTTCTCTGCCGGTGTTTCCGGTTCTGCGTCGGGTTTTGTTTCCGGTTCATCCGGTTCAACAGGCAGGTCTTTTACATATCGCATCCAGTATGCGACAAGCTTACGTCCTTTTTCATCCGTCGCATTGAGGTTGATATACTGCTTTGTTACGTAGTGCGGACTTGAACCGTTGCCGTTTGCATACGTTATCTGTAGTGAATCTTCGTCAAAGTCAAGGACTATTCCCACATGATCGAGTGGGAGTTCTTCGTCTTTGTGATCCCAGTCAAAAAACAGATAATCTCCGGCCATCGGAAAACCTATCGGTTCGTACCAGTCAGGACTATTGCTCATGTTCAACTGCATCTTTGTGCATGACTTTGATTCAATGCCCTTTCCAATATCCGCACGATTGAGGACGCTTGAAGCCCACGCTGCACACCATGCGTAATCGCCAGGGCAGCCGACTTCATCACGGCTCTTTCCGATATCGCTTTTCGCAATATCAACTATTTCTTCCCATTTATACATAATTAACTATCCCCTTTTGAATTTTCGTTATTCTCTTCTTTTTCCTTATCAGATAACTGTTTCAGTGTTTTCTTCAATATCTGCGGCACTGGTATACCGATTTGCACGGCATTTTCAAGGATTGAAATGCCTTCGTTTCCGATATAAAACATTGTCGCCGCTGACATTATGATTGATTTGTCGCCTATTACATGAACGTCTATTATATGGCAGATTGACACAAGACACAGAATCATGATCTTTTTCGCAATACCCTTAAAGCCGGCTGCACTTGACAGCTCCTTAAGGTATATTGCCTTGATCCATCCTGTCGCATAGTCAACGGCCATCATAAATATCAATGCTTTGAAAAGTCCGTTAATCTCGCCGAAACAAAAACCGATAACCGCTCCGGCAGCCAGTGAAGCGCCGTGTATTGTGTCTTTCATTCTATCCCTCCTTTATGGATTTACTGCGTTTTCAAGTGCCTTAATTCGTCTGTAGGCCGCATCGTCGCCGGATACAAGCCTGTTGTACTTTTCAAGATGTCCGGCCGCATTTTCAAACTTACCGAGTTTGATCTGTTCAAGCCGTCCGGTTACATCGTTTATCTTTGTAGATATGACCCTTTGCGTTCCGGCATTGCCGACGGCATCCTTCACGCGGCATATATCGCCGATTTTAATGACGTTAGCGCCTGACCATCCGGCATCCTGATCTGTTCCGGACGGGTCAACAAAGGATATCTCCCAGCTTTCCGTACTGTGACAATATGCATTCCAATAGTCGCTGTAGTCGTCGTGGAACTTGTCGGCATCGTCTCTGTCATATGATAACGCTAATCCGACATGCACCTGATGTGGGAACGTTCCGGCATCCGGTACAAAGGATAGCCACTGGAAATGGCCGTAATTATCATACACCTGCAATTCCGTGATTCTGTCGGTGAAATCGTTCGTATAGCTGACATTCGTACAGTTGACACCATACTCGAATTCAAAGTCAATTCCCTGTGATGCATCCTTAGGCCGCCTGATCGTGAATTCAAAGTTATCTCTGTGAAGCTCTGCGTTCCATGAGTTGATAACTGAATCCGGTGAACCGAGTATTGCATATGCAAGGCTTACGTTTTCAAACTTTGCGTACTTTGTATCGGTGTTTGGATCGTAACCGTCAATGTTGTATGTGAAAGTGTACTCTGTTAATCCTGTACCGTGTGAAAAGTACGTTGAACCGTCAGGGTCAGTCCACAAGTCCTTGAACAGCTGTACAAGCGTCCAGTACATCGAACGTGTGCCTTCATAGCGCTTCGTGAACATGTCCCCTAAGTAGTACCAGATATGGTTAGCGTACGCTGTGACTGTAGGATATCCGCCGGAACTGTCGAATCTGACCTTGTAGATCATAAACAGCTGTCCGGTTGTTGCTGACTTGATAATGTTGTAAACTCTTATCTGTCGCCACGAATCATCGTTCGGGTCACATACGGCCGTAAGCTGATAATCATAACGGCCGTTCAGCTCTTCTGTAATTGTCGCCGACTGTGGATTGATGATAGCTATACCGTTCGTGTCGAACGCATTCTGCGCTGTGTGCTTATCGTATATATGAACCATCAATACCACCTCGTTCTTTTCTTTACTGCAAGTGCGGTTACGTCTCCACTTATCAGGAATATGTTCTGACCTGGTACAAGCTTTAAATCAAATATATTTCCGTATGTATGGTCAAGTATCAAGTTGTCGTTTTCGTCTGTGACTTTACGCTTTTTAAGGTCAATGACACAGTATCCGGTTAATCCGTGTATTTCAACGTAATCACCTGACTGCACGCTGTAAATCTGAATATCGCCTGTACCAGTTATTTTAAAGGCCGATTCAGACGGTGCATTTCCTTCATACTGAATAGTTGCGCCTTGACTTACTGTCGCTTCGACAAGTCTTACGGATTCAAATTCATTGCTTTCATTGTTGTCATATTTGTACGGCATGACGTTGAACTGAATCGGCAATTTTCCAAGAGATAGAACACGCTGACCTGTAAGAGCGTTATTGCACGTAGCTATATAATACCTGTCAGGATCATGTGAAAAGATAAGCTTTCCTGTTCCGATTAACCATGAATTAATTTTATCAATGTTTTCAGGTGATGTGTCCTTAAGGCCAAGCGTAACAGTAATAACCTTCGACCTCAGCGCTGTTGTTTCACGGACTAAAGGACTACCGCTCACGAAATTAATAAAGTCAGTTCGTTCTTCGTGCTTAAGACATAAAGGAAGTATCTCTACAATGCCGAATTCATCGCTGTTAATTTCCTTAAATGTAAAGGATGAACGCAATGATTTAGCTTCATCTTTTTCAATCTTATACATTTTCGGAAACGCTGTTTTATATGGCAGTTTGCCGTCTTCTATGGCCCATATAATATTTGGTACATCCGTGAGTTTATACAGATACGGAAACGATTTTTTAAACGGGAGTGAATTGTCAGAGATTTGCCAAAGAACATCGCAAGTGTACTCAATTTCATACTTTGTAGGGAATTCGTAGAGAAACGGCAAATTGCCGTCTATGATACGCCAAACGACTGTATCTGCCATGTTATCACTCCTCTACATTAACCACCATAAAGCCGAGAGAACGTAAATCCGCTCCGACTGTCATCTCGGAAGTTTGTGCCTTTAAATATCCCGACAAAGTATATTTTTCTACTTCGTGCGGTATCAATTCCCAGTTCACGACTGTCGTATTATCCCCACTGTTAAAAAGTGCTCTTGAAGCGGCACTTGTTGACGGATCAAAAACAAAATCCGTTAAATCAAGATTGACAACGCTATTTTTAAGCGAGCCATTTGACAACATTTTATCTGCGATAAAAGGCGAACCATCGGACGGGATTTTTATTTTGCCTTCTATTAAGAGTGAATCCTGACTGTATGCATTACTTCCTGACCATAGTTTAGCAGAAGAACTTGTTGCATTAAGTAATTCAATATATAAATGCAGATTTTTTAAAGCATAGTTTGCATTAACGTAAGCGAATCTTGTTGTGTCTGCTATAAGTAGTATGCAATATATAGCACAATTTTTTATTTCGGAAGTGCGGAACATCTCATTTTGGCATGTTGAAAATTGAAATGAAATTGAAACGTTTTCAAAGTTTGTATAAGTCGCAAATCTTGAAGGCGATGCACCGAAAATATTAAGAATTTTACCGTTGCTTACCTTTATATAAGAATCAAAAGCTTTTCCTGAAAAAAGAGAGTTTGAATTTGCTATATAAGCATTTTGTATTGTATGCCCGTCTAAATCTAAATATCTTTTAGCTGATACACTACAAGATAACGTTTCCCATTCCCAATCTTCACCATAAAATTTGCAGTCTATATTATCCACAAGTTTTCCATAAGTGTCACTTACAATTGAATCTGTGATGAATGTTTTCAATTCATCATAGTTATGTAAATGATATGGATCAAGTTCTGTTCCGCTTCCTGTTATAGCCATTATAACCACCTCACTGTATTCGCTAATAATTCAACCTTCGTAACCGTTGCATCGACACGGAAATTATTATAATCCGGCAAACATACAAACTTGCTGACATTACTTGATGTATCGTTTAGTATGACATTGCCGGAACTGTCGTACATTGCACCTTTTTGAACGTCTAAGATAAAATAATCCGTGACATCGTATGCCTTGATGCTTGTGTAGTGCGCAAAGTTGAATATACCGAGTTCGCCTGTACCGTATATCTTAAAGACCGGCATTGTATCCATGCATGATTCCGGTATATCAACCGCACTGAAATCAAGATGATAATTGTGATCTGCCTGCTCAACTATCGGGAGTTCGATTGTTTCTATGTCCTGATCCTGATACTTGAAGGGCAGAATGTCAAAACTTATCGGAATCTTACCCAGCCGGTTGATGATGTTTTTGCCGATGTATGAACCGTTACAAACTGCCCTGTAGTACCTGTCGGGATCGTTCGAGAAAAAAAGCTTGTCTTCACCTCGCAGCCATGCGGCAATATCGTCAAGGTTTTCGTTCGATATGTCGCTAAGTCCGAGATTAAGAGTGATCTTACTTGCCTTGTAACCATCAGTTTCAAATACTATCGGGCCGCCGTTCGGCAGCTCGACAATACTTGTGGTTCTTTCGGCTCTTATGTCAAGAGGCAGGCTTTCTAAATAGCCGTATTCACCGCTATTTATACCTCGCCACTTGAACCAGCAGCGTGTACGCATTAATACCTACCTCCTGCTGACGTTGCAACTGTCTGTAACTGAGCTGCCTGTTCAGCAACTCTTTCAGCGTCTGCTTTGTTGTTGATTACCGGACTGTAGAAGTTGATAACCGGCCCGTATGAACCGTCGGCAAATAAGCCGACATTATCTGATGTTACTGCATTGTTCTTTGTGCTTTTTGAGCTTGTCACCTGTGTGTTTGCCGATGGCTGCGGAGTTACACCCTGTTCAGCGAGGAACGCTGCATTTGCAACCTCACCCTGATGCTTGTTAGTTATGTCCATAACGTTCATAACTATATCAGCAGTGTCGCCTTCAAAACCAAGCATGTTGAGAAGTGCTCTCATTCCGATTTTCTCACCGGTCTTAAAGACAGCTATGATTCCTGATTTTATAGCCTCGGCAAGTATGCCGCCAAGATAATTACCGGTTGCATCAAGCTTGTCTTCTTCCTTCATAAGTGCTTTTGCAATCTCGTCCATAATTTTCGGAATCCATTCTTCAAGAATAGTCGGGAGATTGTCGAACATAAACTTAAGAAGTGCATTCATGATGTCAATTGCCGCTGACACTAATTTTTGAAGCGTGTCGTCTTCGGTGAGGTCTTTAACAAGTTCGTCTAAAATATCAAACGCCGTCTGGAGAATTTTGTCAAAGTTATCGGCTATGCCTTGTAAAAGAGCAGTGAGTATTTCGAGACCGCCTTTAATGATTTCAGGCATATGCTTTTGAATACCGGCAATGAGTTTATCAAGAATTTTCTGCGCCGCCTTCATGATCTGAGGGAGGTTTTCAAGAATACCGTTAATCAGATTCATCAGGACTTCAAAACCAGTTTCAAAAATGTACGGTCCGTGCTCTGTGATAGCTGTCAGGAGTGTGTTAAGCACCTCCGGCATCTTTTCTTGCAGTTTACCGGATATCTCAAACATAGCGTCCACCAGTCCGGTAAACATGATTACCGCACCGTCGGTTACTTCCTTCGTAAATTCCGGTAATTGCTCCACAAGGCCGAGAACAAGATCTTTCGCACCTGTTATCAGTTCAGGAAGAATAGTGTTTTTGCTCTTTGAAATGCCCTTTATAAGGAGTTTAACCCCGTTCAGGATAGCTGAATTAAATACCTTAAGTTTTGACGGGAGTTCCCTTGCCGCAAGGTTGATCCCCTGCACAAGTACGTCACTCATGCCGGCGGCAATCTGGTCAAGCTGTGTCAGTAAATCACCGTTCTTTACGCCGTCATTGAGCTTGTTTACCCAGAATGTCATTTTCTCGACGTTATAAACGGCCTTATCGCTGAATGTATCAAAGATAGATATACCGAGTGCTTCTGTCGCTGATTTAAGGATCGTGATGTCACCTTTAAGGTTATCCATCATGGTTTCAGCTGTATTGTACAAGTAGTTATTCTCCATAGCGTGAGATACTTCGTTGTACAGTTCTTCGTAATTTTCAAGATCGTTGGCCGCATCAAGTAACTTATTGAATTCCTGGAATCGCATAACACCGGAAACCTCTTTCTCGAAGAGGGTCTTTTCCTCGGTTGTCATGTCCTTCATTTTGGCTGATACTTCACGGAGGGTGTTTGTAAGGCCTTTAAAGTTACCCTCAGCGTCCCATGCGCTTACACCGATAGATTTAAGCGCCGTCGCCGAATTCTTGTTAGTACCGAGTAATCTAAGCATTACAGAGTTAAGCGCTGTGCCAGCCTCTGCACCCTTAAGACCACGGTTTGCGACTAAGCCTAAGAGGGTTGCTGATTCATTAAAGTCAACGTCAAGCATCTTGAATGTACCGGATAAGTCACGGTATGTCGTCAGGAGCTGTTCCATGCTTGTAGCAGAGTTATTCTGCGTCGCCGTGAGTACATTCAGGAATTCTTCTGCGTCCTCAGCGCCTTTACCGTAAGAGGTAAGTGAGTTTGCGACTGCATCGGCAACTGTTGCAAGGCTCATTCCGCCTGCTTCTGATGCTTTTACAATAGGCTTTAAAGAAGACAGCATTTCTTCCGTTTTGTAGCCATTCAATGCGAGGAATCCGAGGGCATCTGCTGCCTCAGCTGCTGTCTTACTTGTAGAAGCACCCATTTCCTTTGCCGCCGCTGATAGTTTTTCGAGATCCTCGGCACTTGCATTCGAGTACGCTTCAACCTTCGACATGCTGGCTTCAAAAGACATACCCTTCGATGCCGCAAAACTGCCTATCGCAACACCGGCCGCCGCCACTGCCTCTGTGTACTTCTTAAGTCCTGATACACCGAGTTCAAGTTCAGTTCCTATTGCCTTAAACGTCGCTTCAAGCGTCTTGAATTCAACTTGTGCAATTTTTGCACAAGCTGTTCCGGCCGCATCAAGCGCACTCTTAAGACCGAATAAAGCCGTCTTGAATGTGTTAGTGCTTTCTGTCGCCCTCTGAGTGGACTTTGTTTCAGTGTCCTCCGACTGAGCAAGCCTTGTAAGTTCATTCTGCGTGTTGTGTATCTGAGTATTTGTGTCAGATAACTGCTGTCTGTACTGCTGATTAACCTTTGTTGCACGGTCAAGCTTCTTTTCAGCGTCTTCGACAGCTTTTGCATTCTGCCTGTGAGCTTCCTCAGCTGCTTTCAGCTCTGTCCTCAGCTTCTTTGCTTCCTGACTGTTACGGCCGTATGTTTCCTCAGCCGCTTTCAGCTGTGTTTTCAGCTGATCCACTGCAATAGCGCTGTTAGCATATGCCTGTTTCGCCTCTGCAAGTTTCTTTGTCTGATCCTGTACAGTTTTGAAAGAGCTTGCTACAGCGCCGTTAAGCAGTGTCTGTTTATTCTTAAGAAGATCGAGCTGTCGTTCAAGGTTCTGACTTGTCTGCGAGGTCAGCTTCATTTTATCCGCTTCATTCGCAAACATAGCCGCTGTCTCAGTCAGCGCCTTGTCAAGTGTTTTAAGATTTTGGTTGATAAAATTCAGCTGTCGGCGGAACTCGGATTCACCGTCCAGCGACAGCAATGTATTAATATTTCCCATTTTCAGCGCCTTCCCCCGATTTTCTCCGCTAATCGGTCAAGCCATAACTGCGTAATGTCCCCAGGGGTAAAGTGTATGAGGATGTCACTGTAAGCAAGTCCGCAGCTTAATCCTCTTGATATAACACACAGCCGCTGTCGGCGACTGTGCCCCTCAGGGGTTGCGTTCCGCCTCTATCTCTTCGAGATCAAGGTCAGGGTTTTCGAGTTTTATACCATCAGGGACTTCAAATGCTGATGCAAGGCCCATACATTCAAGTACATCTCGCAGATATTCAGCTATCTTTGACATGTCAAGTATCTGTTCAAGGACTTCATCAGTAAACTTTTCCTTCTTTTCTCCGTCTCGCATACCGAGCGCAATTTCACAGTTTTCTTTCGTTATATTCGCATTTAAGAGTATTCTTATCAGCTTGATAACGTTGCTGTACTGTGTAGTTATATCTATCTCCTCACCGTCCTGACCGGTGAGGAGTGAAGATATATTCTTTATGCCGCCGCATAATTCATCAATGTCACGTGATGCAAGGTTAGAGTAGAAGAGTTTGTATTCCTTATCGCCTATTTTCATGATTTCTGTTCCTTATCTGTTGTTGTCGTCGTCTTCCTCAGGGTCAGTCTGTGGTTCTGTCTGAGGTTCAGTCTGTGTAGGGTTTGTTGTTACGTATTCTCTGCCGTCTTCCGTTACGACTGTTCTTGTGTTTGGTCTCACTGATCTTACAGTAGCGTTAGCTGGAACGCCTGCGAGTGTGTCGAGGTAAGTTCTTGCAGCTGTTTCTGTATCAAATACAGTATCTTCATATACTGCGTCACCGATTTCGGATGAGAATACAGGGAGAATCGTACCTACAATTTCTGTATCTGTGAATGTGATGCTTTCGTTTGCAGTGCTTGAAGATTCCTGAGATTCACGGAATACTACTCTGTAGTACCATCTTACCTTGTACTTCTTCTTACCGTCGATCATGAGTGACTTAATAAAGCCGAAACCGCCAGGGGCGCTCTTGTCGTCGGATGCAGCATACATTGTTGTGATATCCTGCGCTGTGGATGAACTGTGTCCGAAAAGAACTGTTCTCTTTGAAAGTGGAAGTTCATCGACACCGAGTGTGATTGTACCGCCGGTGAGAATAGAGGCATATTCTGCGATAACGTCGTCTGCGTAGAGTGTGCCTTCTGCATAGTTCAGGTTTTCATCTGCCTTTGTCATTTTGCCTAAGATGATTCCTGTGCCATATGTTGGTGTGCTTCCCTCTGTAATTGAAACAATTGGTGAAAAAACAGGATGCTTAAGACCGATTTTAGCCATAATAAATACCGCCTTTCGTTAATGCATTGATTTTAAATAACTGTCCCAGATTTTCTGCATTTCCCGTTCAGCCTGTGGTTTTGCGTATGTCTCAGCCATTGAGACCCATCGCGTTCCCTGTACAAACTTTCCGGTCAATTTATTGAAAAATCCGTAGTTGTTATAAAACGCCTTTTCAGCGTTTCTGAACTTGATTATTTGTCCGTGCCTTATTCGGGGCACTTTTACGCCGTCTTTTCGGATATATTCGTACTCTTCAAGTCCTAACGGATAAGTCACAACGTACCATCCGTATCTGTTTTTCCTTACTCTCTTTGAAGCTACAGCCTGCTTCATCTGCCCTGTGGATTTTACAAGCTTTCCTTGCAGGTTGTAGTGCTGACTGTGCTGTATCTGTGCTACTCGCTTCCACTCTGTCTCTATCGGCTTGCTGCCTGCCTGTAACATCGTCTTAGCAAGGCGGCCGTTATCAAGCGTTGATATCTCTTCAAACTGCCTCATAACTTCCTTAAGGCCTGTGAAACTCAGCTTTGCCATTATATCAGCTCCAGTGTGTAAGCATATTGTGTGTAGTCTATTTCCTGATGATAAATGATGTCCGGTCCTCTGTAGACTATTTCATTCTCTGCGAATTTCTGCTTTATAAGCGCCGGAATTTCAGAGAATTCCTCTTTGGTGAGAAGATCTACAGCTATGACCTGTGCTTCCTCTGCTCTCACGTTGTCAGCGTGGAAAAGAGGATAAGTACCGGATTCAGACCAGACAATGTATTCGCTGTCCTGCTTGTATGCTTCCTTGTGGTAAACATTCTGACAGCATTCAAGGAGTAGTGCTTTCAGCTCTAAGACTGTCATAGTTTTCCTCCAGTTTCATGAGCGATAAAAGCGATGTCTCAGGGTGTGTATCTTTTTTGTGTTGTACCTGCTTTATTTTATATTGCACATCACCGATAACAACGATGTCCTGTGAAGATATATTCCTGTCAAGCAGCACTTCTATCATCTCGTCAAGCTTTACCATTGCCTGTAAAGCTTCATAGTTACGCTTAACTCCGATTGTCTGATAAGCAAAGTTAAGCTTCTTATACAATGTCGGTTCAAAGCGTGGCTTAAGACCAGGCTCTGCAGTGTTTGTCAGCTTGTACACCGTGCATACACCGTCGTTGAGTGTGACAAACGGAGTTTTTTTCTCACGTTCGTACTTTGCTAACCGCTGCTTTTCTCTGTTTGTAGTCATTAGTTATCCGCCCACATTTCATAGCCACAATCCGGACATTCAAGGAAAAATCCAAAATCGTTATATTCGACCTGTCTTGTCTTATATTCCGTATTGTCAGCTTCGACCTCGCATCCGCACTTTTCACAGATAAAATGCTTTGTCTGCTTAAGCCGTTCAAGGTCTCCGTGTTTAATAATTTTCATTTCTTAATCCTTTCACCGAACCAAATTTGATTTTGGTACGGCTGTTAGTCACCAATGATTTCTATGCCGTAAGCTTCCGCAATCTGATGTTCAAGTTTGCAGCCTCTTGCTTCTTCCCAACCTTCCATGAAGTACATTGCATCTACAGTTGACATAGCTTCGATAGCCTTTGAAAAATACCATACAGGCTTGTTCTGTGCTTCTTCCGGTGATTCTGCAAAAACAGTGTCAATTGTTTCGTATCCTTTTTCAAGGAGTTCCTTTACTACTGACTCTCTTTCTGCGTTGATCTGTTCCTTTGTCTTGCCTTTCATAGGCTGTGAAATCATTACTTTCTTCATTATTTTCTTTTCCTTTCATACAAAATAAATTTTTGGTACGGTTATTATTCAGCTCTTAAAGCTTCTTCAATATCGGCTATGTCAACAGCTGACAGTTTCGGATAGCTTCTTGCTACTTCCTCGAAGGTCTCACCGGCTGCCATTCTTCTTCTGAACACTGACACCATGAGTTTAAGTTTTGCATTGCTCATTCTTCGTCACCTCCGAAAAGTAACTCAGCAAGGACTTCTTCTGTGTCTGAAATCTGTTCCTGCAACATCTTGATATACTCATCCTTAGTTATCCACGCTTCATCGTACTGATAAATCGTTTTTGTTTCTCCGGTTATCGGATCGGTATCTTCAATCTCCTGTATGTTCTTTCTCAGATATACTGTCGTTGGTGATGATGTGCAGTCAACAGTTTCTGGGTATTCGTTACTGGTTGATCGTCTGTAATCCATTTAAATACATCCTCCTTTTTGATTCTTTCCTTGAGTGTCGGCTAACAATGTCTTTTGCTTGTTTCAAATCGATCTTGTATAGTATATACTTCTCAAAATATTGATGTGTGTCAGTACGTTTCAAGCGTCCAACCATAGATATCAGTTGCACAGCTTCATACCATGAATATTTGCTTTTCTTAGCTACTCGATTTGCTTTTCTTCTTGCTCGAAATAACGTCCGTTTTCTGATAGTCGTTCTGTTAACATGAAAGACAAAGCCCATAAAATCAATTGCACGTCCTCTTTCTTTGCCGTCTTTGCCAATATAAGAAAATCTGAACAATTGATGTTTGTTATTTAGGTTTAACCCCATATTATGTAAGTATTCAACTATCCGATCATATGCACGTCTAAGCTCTCTTTTATTCGTGTGCAGTAAAATCATATCATCCATATAGCGCATATAATGCTGAATATGCAATTGTTGCTTCACAAAATAATCGAAGTTCTGCAGAAAGAAGTTAGCAAACCACTGTGATGTGTAGAAGCCAATCGGTATCCCAGTAGTGTTTTCGTCACCGTCATACCATATAATCTTACGAACAACTTCTAAGAAACGTTCGTCTTTAATTTTCTTAGACAACTTATTAAATAATAACTGTCTGTCAATACTATCGAAGAAGTGATGAATGTCAAGTTTTAGCACATATACTTTCTTACCGTTATATGATTTAATCCATTTCTGCATGAACTTCTTCCCGTAAGAAGAACCACGTCCTGGAACTGACGCAACACAAAAGGTGTACATGCTTCTTTTGAATATCGGTTCAAGTTCCTGACAAACAAGATGATGTATAACGTGTTCAGCCATATTCGGTGGATAGATGATCCTATCTTTGTTGGCTGATGGTTCGTGGATTAACTTAGGAGTCCTCTTTCCTTGTAATGGAAACAACGATTTCTCCAAACCTTCTTTTATAAACTCAGCGTTATCGACTATTTTGTCATATCTAAGTAAATATCTTATAATTCCATACTTGTTTTTCTTTCCTTTAGTTGCTCTAAACATTGTATCAATGATGTTCCCAGTATCAACTATGTTTTCAAATATATGCGATATACTTTTCATTCATCTCTCCTTTAAGAAATCTTGTTTCATTAGCTGACGGCTGTTCAATTAATTACTAAGCCGTCCCCTTGATGCTTAATTTTCAGCAATGGCTGACGATTTGCCGATGCTCTGGCGATAATTTAATATCTATAACCTACGTGTGCCTTTTTCGGTTGTAATACAACCCAAGGGTATGCACACAATAAAACATTGCGACGTGCCAATATTCCAATTAGAATTAGAAGGAGCATTATTGAGATTAACATAACGACCACATTTACCGTCATTATTACAAGTGCCACCGAACAAAGCAAGTCGTGCAAAGGTAAACCGTATATAACATTATTATAAGTACGATAATAAATTTAGTTTATGCAAAGGGGAAGTATCCCCCTTGCAACCCCCTCGTCAAGGGGATACGAAACAAGGCGACGTGCCAATACGCCAACTAGAATCAGAAGGAGCAATATCGAGAAAAACACAACGACCACACCCACCGCCACTACCACAAGCGCCACCGAACAAAGCAAGCCGAACACCTGACGCATTTTTATAGAAATAAGAGCAGTAACCTGTTGTTTCACTTGCACCTACAGCGACCGGAACTGAGCCATGCATACTTGTTGATGCTGTCTTGAACCATCCTTCGGCAGGAGCACTTATGCCAAGGTTGTCGTATTCTGCTCTCGACGCTGAATCTGTGAGTGCATACGGTGGTGACATTTTCGCCCTGTAGACATTGTTGTACAATTCAAGTCCCGGTGTTCTTTCCCATCTGTTTCCGTAAGGATCTTCAACATAGAAAGCAGTTACGTGTTTTTTGTCAGACGTTGTACTTGCGACGCCATAGAATTGACCGTGATAGTCGGCTGTCCATGTTGTTAAATCACCGGACGATGAACAATAACCGCCTGTTGGTTGTCCATCGTATTTGTTGTTATTTGAGGTTGATCGGTTTGTAACACCTCGACCGAACTTGTTTTTCCAGTCTGTTGACTTCGTGATAAAGGTCATAAGATCTGATAGATATTCTCTTTTTGCCCAGTCCCAAGTCTGCCAACCTGTACCACAAGCAGCCGCAGCGTTCCATTCAGCTTCTGTTCCCTGTACATCAGCATTATTCTGCCAATACTGTTTTGCAAGCGATCTGAGTTTTCCATCCACATACGAACCCTTGAACATCGGCAGATAAAGCTTAGAACCAATGCCACCACTTGCGTTTTTGAACGCATCAGCAGTATAATTTTCGTTTGTCTGATATTCGCAGAATACGATGTAATTATAATTTTCATCTTCCCATCTTCTGACATACATCAAAGGCATTTCGGACATGAAGTTTATAGTCTTTGTTGCATCCGTAATATCAGAAGCTGTACCATCAAGTTTCTTGCTGAAATCGGTGTGATTAAGTTCATACGCCACTGAACCATCAAAATTAAGTCCGACCGGACGATTCTGCGATACGGGTTTCCAAGATGAAAAACCGCCAAAGTTAAATGAACCACCAGTAAAATCCATATATGCTGGTGTCATGCCTTCTGCATTAAACATATATGATACTTTTGTGTCAGGGTTGGTATCGCTCTTGCTGATCTTCATACCAAAAGCATTGTTGAATTCTGACAGTTTAAGGATGTTTACATCGTTCTGTACCAACGAAATATTACTTTGGTTGGTACTGATCTGATTCAGCTGCGCCTGTGTTGCAAATTTATGGTTTCTGTTGGTATCAGATATTTCGTCTGAATTGTAAGACGGTTTGCTTGACTGTTTCGCCCACGAAGGTACAGTTGGATCTGTTTCGGCATAGCTTTGTAAAGCTGAATCAGCTTTTTCAAGCGATGTCTGTACCGCAGACGCAAGATCTGATTTCGGAATGCCACCGGAAGGCTTGCTGTATGTACCTTTACCGGCCAAAGCAGTGAAGATACCGCCGGATTTTACGGGGTTATCACTGCTCTGTGTCGGTGTTTCGTCGAATGTTAGTTTGTTTTGCTTGCCAGTAAGGAGGTCGATCATGTACCCCCATAGGGTTTTTGCGTTTTCACGTGATATGAATTTATCATTGTTATTCGCCATGGCAAGTACACCTCCTTTCTGATTATCTTATCAGGTGTTACCACTGACGATGTAAGCGATATCTGAGGAATCACATGCTTCTACAGATGATGTTACAGATTCATAAGCTGAACCGTTCCAGATGTAACCCATGTTTTCAACGATATCAACATAGAGCTTGCCTGTTGCCGGTGTGTATACAGCTGTTTCTGTTACGTTGTACGCTGTCTGTACTGTGTCATATCTGTACGCTGTGAACTCAGCTGCACCGAGGTCAACGTAGATCTTGCCTGCGGCCGGTGTGATAAGTGTTGTGTATGTGTCTTCTTCGTAGAACTGGCCGTCCGCTTCCTTGTAATAGCCTTCTACAATAGCATCGATAGCCGCCTCTGTTGTTTCGTGCATAAAGTCTGTGCCGTAAAGGAAACCGTCGAGTACGTCGTCAGCAACGTCAGGAAGCTTTGAAAGTAAAAGCTTGTGAGTTGTAGGATCTATGATTGTTTCATAGATTGTTTTCATATTTGCTTTTGAAACAAATTTTTCGCTCATAATTAATTACCTCCGATAATGTCATTAATATCATCGTCGTCTAATTCTTCTGCATTAGTATCCGGTTCGTTATGTAACAACGTCCAGTTGATACCGTCAATAAGTCGTTCCGGATCATCCTTTTCAGCAATGAGTTCGTCGTCTGCGTGAATATGAATGTCAGGGAAGAACTGCTGTAATTCAGCGTCACAAATATATCTCTGACCTCTTTTTGCGGTCGTTGACATGTCATAGATCGAAGCCAGATGGCCGAGATATTCAGTTGTCACGTCTTCATCCTCCGGATCAACATAGTTAAGCACTTTGTATTTGTTACGAATCGCAATAAGATGTGTCATGTATCGGCGTTCAAACTCGTCAAGGCAGTCGTTCCATATGTAACGGGCCGCATCTTTGATAAGCTGTCGTGCTTCTAAATCTACATCAACATCGAGAACTTCTCCGGCATAGTCCTTGATTAAGGACTCTGCCGCGAGAAAGTCTTCATCGATTTTGGAATTCGTGTCGGGATCATCCCACGTAATATTCAGTGCTCTTTTCTTTTCGTCAAGAGTTATCGGCATGGGATCTCCTTTCAGTTACGGTCAAGGTGTGCCGCGAGTTACAGCGATTGTGTAAACGGATTCTGCGTCGCCGTTTGTGACTGTTACGGTGATTGTTGTGATGCTATTGTTTGCAAATGCCACATTGCCGCCGTTCTGGATTGTTGTTTCGCCGGACTTGATAACGACTGTTGCATCGCCGTCCTTTGCTGCTACTGTGATAGCTGCACTTGCTGCTGTTGAAGTTGTTTCATAGTTCTTCTTAAGCGGATCGAATGCAGGATCGAGTGTGAGTGTTCCTAAAGTGAGTGATGCAAGGTAAGCGTTCTTAGGTCTGTCTGTTGTAGCAACTGTTGGGAATACCTCTTCGAGGTCTGAAATGTCGAGGTACTGGAACGCATTGTACTGCTTTGGCTGGCCGTTTGCGTAAACCTTGATCTTATAAGTTCTGAGGTCTTCTAAGAACTTAAAGTCGTCGCTGTATTCGAGCTTGCCGCCCTTAGCACTGCCGAGGCCCATAAAGAAGTCCTTAGCAATACCCATGATAGCGTGTCCCTGAGGAACGGCTGTTGACTGTACAACCTGTGTCGGATAAGGGAAAATGCCGTTGATGTACTTGTAATCAAGGCCGAGTGCTGTTGTAGCAGGGAAAATCTTTGTGAAATAGTCGGTTGGATTTACAACGAGGAGAACGCTGTTAATACCGCGTGTTCTGCCATTGTCCTTGATAGACATGATAGAAAGCATTTCACCGTAAAACTCCTTAGTGAATCCTGTACACTTAACTGCTGCTCTTGTTGGATAACCTGTTGAAGCGTCGAACGGTGCTTTGTAGTCGGCAATCATACCGATTGGCATTTTCTTACCGTTTCCGGCAACAATACCGTACTCTAAGCCTAACCAGATAGCTTCCTTAAGGAGTGTGGTTGCATATGCAGCAACCCATCTCGGTCCGAGGTCAAGCATATCATTTGCAACGAAAATGTATGCAGTAAGCTTGCAGAGTGTCATGTCTACTGTGATGAACGGGCCGCCTGCGAGGGCAGTTGTAATTGGTGTATTGAGTTCATCCCATGTAGCACGCTGTTCAGCTGAATTGTCGATAGTCCACTTTGTTACAGCGCTTGTGTTTGTGAAGTTGATAACGTTAAGGAGTGGATGTTCCTGCTTAAGTTCCTCAACAATGCTGTAGTATTCTGTTTTTGGAAGGAGGTCTGTGATTCCTGTGTATACACCGTCAGATGCACTGTTACGGAATCTTACCTTTGCATCGTTGATAACCTGATTCCAGAACTTTTCTTCCTCAGATGTGAGCGCCTTGATGCCTCTTGCTTCAAGAACTGCTTCATCCTTTGATGCTTCGTATTCATCGTAAATCGATTTAAGTTCTGCCTTGTTGTATTCCTGTAAGTCCTGCATTGCGGCCTTGATCTGTTCTTCGTTACCGCTTGCAAGTGCTGCTGTCACAGCGTTATAGAGTTCGTCCTTTTTCGCTTTAACTGCGTCAAGATTTTTCATGCTTAGATCTCTCCTTTTAAAAGTTTCATAAAGTATTCATTTACCTTTGCTTTATCCTCAGCCGGTTCAGGTTTTTTTTCGTCCTTTGTCGGCTCTGATCCATTGTCATTGATGTTCCCGTCATTATTGTCGGTAACATCGTCCTGCTGCTTTTCGGCAGCGTTTTCGACTGTTTCCGTTGCCTTTTCGTCAGCGTTCGCAGAATTTTTCTCTGCGTTCGCATCATTTTTCTCTGCGGTCTCAGTCTTTTCAGGGGTTTCGTTTCTCACAGTTTCGTGAGTTCTTGCTTTGGCTACCATTGAACCGAATCTTTCGATAAAGTTATCCATGAACCCGTCCTTTGCGTGGTTCATAGCTTCCTTTACCTTGTCTTCTGCCTCAGTCTTCTTTTCCTCATTGGATACAGTAAGAATTCTGTCGCATAATCCGTATTCCAGGCATTCAGCCGCCGTGAGAAAAGTTTCATCGTCAAGCAGTTCAATAAGCTTTTCATCTGAAAGTTTATCGCCGCATCTTGCCTTGTATGCCGGTATAATGCAGCCGTCACGCACTTTGTCAAGATCTTCTGCTGTTTTCCTTAAGGCTTTTGCGTTGCCATATGTGAAAGTCCACGGATTATGTATCATGAGCATTGTATTTTCGCCCATAATAACTTCATCAGCCGCCATTGGTATAACGCTTGCAATTGAGCACGCAAAACCGTCAATGTATGCGGTAACTTTTGCAGAATGACGACGGATCTGATTATAGATTGTCACGCCCTCTGAGACTGAACCACCCATTGAGTTGATGTAAAGATTAATCTGCTTTGCATCTTTGTGTTTATCAAGCTCTTTGCGGAACTTGTCAGCACTCATTGTGCTTTCATCCCACCAGCAGTTATCGATGTCTGAATAGATGTAAATGTCAAGTGTATCAGACGAATCGCCGCTGTTTCGGATATCATACATACTCATTCTTCTTCACTCCCTTCGTCATTATCTGCGCCGGTTACTTCATTACCGGCTTCGACGCTTGCCTGCGCCGTTGTATAGTTCAAAGTCATATAATGTGCCTTGGACCATTCTTCATTAAGCGGTTTAAGTCCGCTTGCAAGTCGTACTTCGTCGATTGACAAGAAACCGCTTGCAATAAGCTTGTCTATGCTGCTTGCCATGTCGAAGATGTCAACGTGCTTAAGATTTGATGTGTCGGCGACAATTTCGCATCCGTCAATGATTTCTTCCTCCGAGAATACCGCTGTTGTGAATCCCTCTGACAACATCGCCGCTATTGGATCAATACAGTTCGTGAGAAGCATTGTATATGCGTCTTTGATGCCTGCGACATCACCTCTTATCAATCCCACCGGCACTTTATATGCCTGCGCCGCACGTGCAAGCGCTTCACCGACAAGTTCCTTCATATCCGTAACTTCGTTACTGTATTTCTTGGTACTTTCGGCAGTCTCGCTCTTGTACTCGTACCCTTCAAATAAAGGCAGTACGTGGTTTCCTCTGGAGAAATACTTCTTGAATCGATCATTGATGATCTTTTCCATCTTTTCTTCAAAATCCGGCTTGTTTCTTTCAGCCTGTGAAATCTTAAGTACGCCTTTTTCCTCTGCGGATCTCTTGTACTTGTCCTTTGCCGCGTTCGTGAGTTCGTCGTACATGTCGTTGATTCCGGCAAGCAGGAACTTTGCCTTGTCGTTGCCGTACTTGATATATACAACCTCACCGGCTTTGAACTTGTCACGGAACGTGTAATTGTCTACCTTGACCTCTGTAAACTTATTGCCTGTTATCGTCTTTTCTTCGACGTTATAACCGTCAGCAACAAAGAAGTCTTCGTTGACTTCGACTACAAGAACTTCACCGAAAAGCAGTTTCCTTACGATCTCCTGGATGAACGCTGTACCTCGCTGGTTTTCGTTAGGCTTCATGTTCAGCTTGTACCACATTCGCCCTCTTGTTTCGACGATCTCTCCTTTGTCGTCCTTCATGTATACCTTGAATTCCGAGTTAGAGACAATTGCCGATATCAGGCTTGTCACGACGTATACAGCATACGCATTCAGAAAAAGAGTAAGATCCTCTTCGTCAGTGTCTATTTCCATTTCTAAGAAGTTTTTTATATTCCTGTTCTTCTTGAACGTCCATTCGTGTCCGAATATTCTCATTTTCTCACCACCTTTAGAAATCTATAACATCCGGCATGTCTAAGTTTCCGCCGGACACATAGTCGTCAAGGCAGTCGCTTATGATCTCGGCCGCCACGAACGCTTTGAACGGGTCTGTTTTTCGGCTTTTAGGTTCGATTTTTCCATATGTGATGTTACCGGAGTTAGAAACAACGGTCTTGCTGTTCTGAATCGCCCAGCGCATCACGGGAACATCACCGAAACAGAATTTTTTCTGTATGAATCCCGACGTTATAAGCGGAATGCGCTTCATTTCGTCAGAAGGTCTGATTTTAATTACATTTTTCCATCCTTCGTCAGCTGAAAAATTAATGTCTAACAGTGCCTTTTTCAACAGTGCGTAACGGTAATCATCTATGCCGATGCAAAGTATTGTACTTCCCCTTTTTGCCGCTTCGTTCGCCACCCACACCGCCGGAAGTTCAGGGGGAATTTCAGAACTTTCAACAAATTCAACATCTCCTTTGACAGCCCATGTGGTCAAAGGTGCTTTTATTTTATTCAGGTCGTGGCTCTGACGGCATATCCATGTTTTTTGAATCCAGTAGTCTTTGATCTCACCGTCAACCATAACTCTGTACAGCAATCCGGCGGATAAGAAGTCGGTTGTCTTCATGTAATCTATGCCAACGCAACACGGCATCCCGTATATCAGGTCTTCCCTTATCGGCTGATTTGTAGCAAGCACGTTCTCCCACTGTGTGACCTCGTTTTCAAGGGTTTTCGGAGGGCAGTTCATTCTCTTTGCAGGGAAACTAACGTGTTCAGCAGGGTTCTTTTTGTACTCCTTGTACTCCAGGCGGATCTCACGCATCATGTCATAATACGTAGACATTGCCGGATACAATGACGGGTTCGCTTTAAACCATGCTTCCTCTATGTCAATCTCTTCTTCACTGTCAATACAACAAATGAAGTAGAGTTCGCCGTTATCGTCTTCCTCACCGTCGAGAACTTCCATAGCCGTTTCAAGCTTGGAATCGAACGGGCCGCCTCGGACAAGTCCATTAGTCGAAACTATGGTCTTACGGGAGTTTTTCTTCTTACCGAGACCCGTCTGAGCAACGTCAATAAGTTTCATATCGAGATATGCATGAAGCTCATCGAAATCAACCTTGCCGGGTCTCTGACCATCTTTTGACTTGGCGGAACTTGTACAGTAATACATACTTGAATTTGTAGCCTTGTTAGTGATGATCTCCTTCGTCCAGTAAAAATACTTCTTCATCGTAGCCTTATTATCGTCGAGAATGTTGTAAATATCAGTCCACGATGTTTTAGCCTGATCCTCCGACATAGCGTAAATGTATATGTCGTAGTTCTTAACCCCGTGAATCGGAGTGAGAAGACAGAAATTTATGAACGACAAAAGGCCGTTCTTTCCTGCCCCTCGCCCCACGTTCACGAAGCAGTAAGGAAACCGGAGATATCCTTGTTCAGTGTATGTACAGATATGCAGTGTGAACACAAACAGTTCCCACGGCAATAGCCGATAATCGAAATATTTTTGCAGTGCAAGGTATTTTTCAAGCTGCTCTTCATCGACGTAGACATTCTCAGTCTCGAATACCTTTTCAATGAAGTCGCATAACTTGTGCTGCCATTTGCAATAAGGGTAAGGGTCAGCTGATCTGACCATGGTAATGTAATTGTCAATGTACTTACAGTTCGTCATCGAATGCACCACCTGCATTATCGATGTCTAAATGTAATTGCTGTAGGATCTTAAGCATCTGACTTGAAATCTTTAACTGGTTAGCTATCGACGGGTTCTCTTTCGTTCCCACCTGGCCGCCGCCGTTATTGTACGGGATGTAAACACCTCGCATCCTGATATCAAGTTTCGTCTGTTCTTTGATGATCCAGAATTCCATATAGTCGTCTATGAGTGATAGAAACGCTGGTGTATTTGCACCTGCTGTTTCAAGCTGTCTTACAAGATTTTCTTTGACTTCCCTGAATCTTTTGGACTTCCTGAGTCTCTCGGATATTTCAACGTTTTTCACTTGAATCACCTCCGTCTAAGAATCGTACTCAGCAAGAAGCTGTTCGAGCACTTCGTCTTTTTCGTCTTTAGGTTCTTCAAAGTCCGTCGTCGTTCCGTCCTGACCGAGCCAGCATTTGCCGAGCCAAATCAACATAGAGACATTTCCGCTTTCTGCGGCCTGCCATTGCAAGCGCCTTAAGGAAACCTTTTTTTCGTTAATGAGGTCTGGATAAATCTCCTCGAAAGTTTTCTTATATGTCTTCTTGCAATACTTAAGCAGCGTGTTTGAACACACCTTTAAGACGGCACATATCTCACGCTTTGTACACATCATTGCGCACAACTGCTCAAATTGCTCTCTGTCAATCTGTGATTCAGGTCTGCCCTGTTTTCTTGCCGCCATATGCCGTTCATCTCCTTTGCTGGATTTCCGGCATTATCACGATATGTTCTATTTGCGTCTATGCCGTCAAACTCCTTTACCATAATTCTTCTTGCCAGAACTTATTTTCTTTCGCCTTGTCAGGTTCTGCATAGATTCCTCGTTCGTGGATCTTATCGTGACAGTCGTGACATAACGGAATCAACTGAGGTTTTTCTATTCCGTGTTCATCGACGTAGGTTAAACTATACGCAAGGTCAGGCCTTGCTTTCAGTTCGTTTACGTGATGTGTCAGAGTGGCCGCCGTAACCTTGCCGAGCTGTCGGCACATACAGCATTCACCGTTTCCTGCCTTAATCACTTTGTGAGATAAGTTTCTCCACGCCCGTGAATTGTAGAAATCTCGCATATCGCCGGACGCAGCCATTGCAGTGATTTCACTGATCGTCATTTGTTCTGCGTTCATTTTCTTTCCTTCTCCTGTTTTCATCATATCATCAGTTATATGCGACATGCGCCGTCAATATTCATCAAAGATAACCAATCTGATGATTATTTCAATCTTGTTATATTTTGGCATTTGACATTTTTCTCCCTTTTTATATAGTTCAAAAAACATTTTTTACCAGTTTTCTCCCTGCTCTGAACAAAAAAATAACGCCCTCTTTAGGGACTCCCCTAAAAAAAGCGAAAAATCTGTTTTTTCGAG
>RHMF01000064.1_pt1 | contig 37726 bp, 68 predicted proteins | sample 5365151 | NCBI WGS metagenome assembly RHMF01 (sample SAMN10266501, study PRJNA497801) | feces metagenome | isolation source: feces | host: Bos taurus | place: China: Prairie of Fairy Mountain | collected 2017-08-14 | reverse complement strand
TTTTTACTTTTTTTTTACATTTTTTTCTGTTATATTTGATTTTTTCCGATTTTGTAAATTGAAAAATCTAATTTTTCAAATCAAAAAATCGCAAAAATTCAAATATAACCTCAAAAAATGACAAAAAATTGTAAAAAATCGAGGTTTTAAGCATGGATAAACGAAAACAGGAGCTGCTAGATCTGATCCAAAAAACCGGCTCAGACAATGACATAAAAGCGACGCAGCTAATTGATGAAATTGTGTTTATAGAGGAGCAGCTTATAGAGCTTAAAAAGCTGCCATTTATAAATATCAATCCTAAAAATCCAATGCAGCAAAAGGCTACTCCTGCCTCAAAGCAATATAAGGAGCTGTTGCAGCAATACAACAACTCTCTAAGGCTGCTGTTTAGATTGAGCGGCGATTTAGGAGGAGAGCCTGAGGAGGAGAGCCCTCTAAGACAATGGGCTAAAGCAAGACAGGAGCTGTTGTAAATGCTTATTCAAGAGAAAACTATTTGGACTCCAGATAACAGCAATTTGCTATTATACAAAGCCACAATTGACGAGGGCGAAATAGTTGTAGGACAGGAGCTCTACATGGAGCTCGAAAACTTAGTAGAGGATTTATTTCACAATGATAACTATTTTTATGATACTCAGGCGGCAAATTTACGCATGGATTTTATGGAGGGCTGCATTAAGCTCACTAAGTCGCCCTATTACGGCATGCCAATGCGACTCATGTTATGGCAAAAGGCTTTTATTGAGGCGTCCTACTCGTTCAAGATGGCGAGGGACTATAAAGAGCAGCAAAAAGTAATAGACAGATTTAAAAAAATCCTACTGTTAATAGCTCGTAAAAATGCAAAGTCTGAGACGTGCTCAGGGTTAGGAAATTCTGAGTTTATCGTTGGTAATGAGGGCTCTGATTTAGTATGTAGCTCGAATGACGATAATCAGGCGTCAATCGTTTACGACGCTATGGACACAATGAGACAGTTGTTTGATCCTAACGATTTAGACACTAAGCGCAATCAACGCTTTATTCTTAACAAAACAAATAATTCTAAGATTTGGAAACTATCGAGCACAACTCGAAATAAAGAGGGACGTAACATAGACTTTGCTGTTATTGATGAAGTCCACGAAATGAAAGACAACGTTATTGTTAAGTCTATTGAGCAATCTCAGTCCCTAAAAGAAAATCCTAAGCTATTTGAAATTACTACAGAGGGCTTTGTTAACGAGGGCTATCTGGACGAGGAGCTAAAAAAAGCCAGAGCCATTATAAAAGGCGAGGACGACTCTATAGCAGCTATGCGCTTTTTGCCGTGGCTCTACACTCAGGACTCAGAGCAGGAGGTCTTTACTAATGAGCGCTCATGGCAAAAGTCTAATCCTACTCTAGGCACAATTAAGCGTATTGATTATTTGAGAGAGCAGGTAGATCTAGCAAAAAAGAGCAAAGCAGATAGGATATTTGTCCTCTCAAAGGATTTTAACTTTAAACAAAACGGCGTTATGCAATGGCTAAATATTGAGGACTTTAGCTATAGCGCAACGTATGACATAGAGCAATTTAGAGGCGGCTTTTGTTTAGGACATGTCGATTTAGCAGAGACAACGGACTTATGTTGCGCTAAGGCGCTTGTAATGCTGCCAGACGATCCAATTAAATACATAGTTACTCAATATTTTATCCCTCAGAGCAAGCTAGATCCTGAGAACGACGACCATAACGCAGGGGCAAAATATAAAGAATGGGCGCAGCAGGGCTATATAACAATTTGTGAGGGCAATGACATAGATTTAACAGTCGTTGCTGATTGGTTCTATAAGCTGCAAAAAGAAAACGGCATAAAGCTATATAAATGTGGCTACGATCAGAGATTTGCTAGGGATTGGCTTAACCAGATGGAGCTCTACGGGTGGACTAAGCAATATGAAGATATAGAAATGGTTTTACAAAACGCTCAGACGCTCAACAATGCAATAAATCTAGTTGAGGCAGATTTAAAAGCTAAATTAATAAATTACAACGAAAATCCTGTAGATCGTTGGTGCTTTGGCAATAGTTGCTTAAAGGTTAACGACCAGAGACAGGCGCTAGTTATCAAGACAGACGACGCCAAAAAAATAGACGGGACTGTTACTTTAGTTTCGCTATACGAAATGTTAAGACGCTACAGGGGAGACTTTAAGAAGTTGACGGGAGGACGCTAAGTAATGGAATGGTTTAACAAGCTATTTAAAAAGCAGCCTAAAAATACAAAGTACGCAGCTATGCTAAACGGCTTTACTCCTATTTTCACTCAGTTCGGGACTAATATTTATGCGTCTGACGTTGTGCAGCAAGCGCTTAAATGTATCGTTGACGAAATGAAAAAATTAAATCCGTCTCACGTTCGATATAACGGCTCTGATCCTGTCCCTGTAAAGGGCAATATACAAAACGTTTTAGAGTCTCCTAATGAGCTAATGACTACTAGCGAATTTTTGGAGAAAGTAGTTTGGCTGCTACTTCTTAACTACAACGTTTTTATTATCCCCACTTACTACACATGGGAGGAGGAAACGACAGACGCAAGCGGCAACAGGATTAAAATTGAGCGCAGGCGCTACGAGTCGCTTTATCCTATAAATCCCTATCAGGTGGATTTTTTGCAGGACGAGAGCAGCGGAAAGCTTTATGTAAAGTTTTGGTTTGAAAACGGCGAAAATACAACTATTCCTTATGACGACGTGATCCACATTAAGTATAACTATTCCGTTAACGAATATATGGGAGGCAACGTTGCAGGACAGCCAGATCATACAGCTCTATTAGGAACACTTGATTTAAATTATCAGCTGTTACAGGGAGTTGCTAAGGCTATGAAAGCAAGTTACGCCGTTAATGGCGTAGTTAAATATAATACGCTGATGGACGACGGCAAAACAGAGGCAGCGTTGCAGGAGCTAGAGCAAAAGCTAGCTAATAGCGAGTCTGGATTTTTGCCGCTGGATTTAAAGAGCGAGTTTACTCCATTGCCTCACACGTCAGCTATTGTAGACGAGAATACTCTTAAATTTATCGACGAAAAAATCTTGCGAAACTTTGGAGTTCCTCTTTGCATATTAACGGGCGATTATACAAAGCAGCAGTATGAGGCATTCTACCAAAAGACTTTAGAGCCTATTATTGTCGCAATCTCTCAGGCATTCACTAAGAAAATGCTAACGAGGCGTGAGCGCAGCTTTGGTAACAGAATAGAGCTCTATCCTAAAAAGCTAATCTTTATGACAGTAGATCAGACAATTAGCTTAGTTAATCTGTTAGCTCCTACAGGTGGCATGTTTGAAAACGAAAAGAGGACAGCTTTTGGATTTATGCCATTGCCAGAGCTAGAGGGCAAACGTTATATGTCCCTCAATTGGATAGACGCTAATAACGCTAGTCAATATCAGGTAGGCAAAAACGAGGACGTTAACGTTGACATTGTAGATAAAACAGAGGAGGAGGTCTAAAAAATGAGCGACGTTTTTCAGGGTCAAAATGCAGAGATTTTACAGGCTACTATAGACGGGACTCCATATACAGAGCAGCCACAAAGCTATATAGCGCAGCTGCTCCTAGAGCTTAAAGCTGCAATTGAGGCAGGCGGCGGAGGTGGCGGCGGTACAACAAACTATAACGCTCTTTCAAACAAGCCACAAATTAACAGTATTACTTTACAAGGTAATGAGACAGCAGCAGATTTAGGATTACAGGAGGCTTTAACTTTTGACGATACACCTACAACAGGCTCAAATAACCCTGTAACCTCAGGAGGCGTTAAGGCTGCATTAAATCAAAAGCAGAACAATTTAATATTTGACAATGCGCCTACAGAAAACTCTAACAATCCTGTTAAGAGTGGAGGCATTTATACAGCTTTAGACGGAAAGCAGGACGAGCTGACGTTTGACTCCACACCAACAGCAAGCTCAACTAATCCTGTAACCTCAAGAGGCGTTAAGGCTGCATTAGATCAAAAGCAGGACACTTTGACAATTGACTCATCATTATCTGGCACAAGTGAAAATCCTGTCCAGAATAAAGCAATCAAAGCGGCGATAGATGGAAAGCAGGACGAGCTGACGTTTGACTCTACACCAACGGCAAGCTCAACTAATCCTGTAACCTCAGGAGGCGTTAAAGCTGCATTGGATCAAAAGCAGGACACTTTAACAATTGACTCAGCATTATCGAGCACAAGTGAAAATCCTGTCCAGAATAAAGCAATCAAAGCGGCGATAGATGGAAAGCAGGACGAGTTGACGTTTGACTCAACACCAACGGCAAGCTCAACTAATCCTGTAACAAGCGGCGGTATATTTACAGCTTTAGGAAACTTTTATACAAAAGTTGACGTTGACGCATTAATTAGCGCTATTCAATCTCTAAAAAAAGAGGTTGTTGCAGAGCTGCCTACTACAGACATTTCTACAGATACTATTTATCTCGTTCCTAGTAGTTCGAGCCAGACGCAAAATGTATATGACGAATATTTATATATTAATAATGCGTGGGAGCGTATAGGATCAACAGAAGTTGATTTATCAAATTACTATACAAAAACAGAAGTTGACACAGCTTTAGCAAATAAGCAGGACACTTTAACATTTGACAATGCGCCTACAGCAAGTTCTAACAATCCTGTTAAAAGTGGAGGAGTCTATACAGCATTAGCAGGCAAACAGGATGAATTAACGTTTGACTCAACACCAACGGCAAGCTCAACTAATCCTGTAACCTCAGGAGGAATTAAGGCAGCTCTGGATAATAAGCAGGACACTTTAACAATTGACTCAGCATTATCGAGCACAAGTGAAAATCCTGTACAAAATAAAGCAATTAAAGCGGCGATAGATGGAAAGCAGGACGAGCTGACGTTTGACTCCACACCAACGGCAAGCTCAACTAATCCTGTAACCTCAGGAGGCATTAAGGCTGCTCTGGATAATAAGCAGGACACTCTAACATTTGATAATGCGCCTACAGCAAACTCTAACAATCCTGTTAAAAGTGGAGGCATTAAGACAGCAATTGACGCTGTTAATGATAAGCTCTATAGCACTATTGCAGGCAGGACTCAAAATAATAAGGGCTCTATGGAGCTTTACTCCGTTGATTTAGACACAATCGTAACAAGCGGATTTTATAACGCTATGACATGCACGCATGCGCCTGCCTCATATTGCGCTCTTATTGTTTGTGGCTATTATATGAGCGGCTATTGTTTCCAACAGGCAGTTGATATTAACACAGGCATTGTATACACAAGAACACAAACAGGCGGTACATGGAGCTCATGGGAGGCAATTAATAATAGCATTGTTCATAATTAGGAGGGTTGAAAAATGGAAGATAAAAAGCCATTAGAGCAGCGTAGCTATAGCTTTGAGGTTAGAGCTGAGAGCGGCGAAAAGGGCAATATTATAACAGGGCGTCCGATAGTCTACGAGTCTAAAACTGACTTAGGTTGGTTTGATGAAATTATCGAGCGAGGCGCTTTAGATGGCGCAGACTTAACAGACGTTAGATTTTTAGTAAATCACGACATTAGCAAGATCCCTCTTGCTAGAAGTCGTCGAAATAATGGAAATAGCACAATGCAGCTAAGCCCTGATTATGAGGGCATGGCTATAGAGGTGCAGCTTGACACTGAGAACAATTCAGAGGCTAGATCTCTTTACTCAGCCGTCCAGAGAGGAGACATAACAGGCATGTCGTTTATGTTTTCAATTGACGACGAGGAGTGGTCTGATTTGGAGTCAGATCACCCTGTTAGGCACGTCCGTAAAATAGGCTCAGTCGTGGAGGTAAGCGCTGTGACATTCCCTGCTTACGAGTCCACTGAGATAAACGCTCGATCTAAGGAGGCGTTGGAGAGCGCCCGTTTAGCTTTGGAGAAAGCTAAAGAGGAGAGAGGACAATCTGTGGAGACAGATTTAAACGAGTTGGAGCTTGAAAAAGCTAAGTTCATGTTTAGATCAAAACTTTAGGAGGGTTAAAAAATGAGAAAGAAAATTTTAGAGCAGAGATTAGCTAGATTGCAGGCTAAGAAAGCTAAGTTAGTAGAGCGTTGCAACGCCTCTACAGACGCTAACGAGGTTCGCTCACTCACTGAGGAGCTTGACGACGTTAACGCAGAGATTAACGAGACTCAGCAGGAGCTTGACGCTATCAACGCTGAGGAGGCAGCAGGAGGCGGCTCTGATCCACAGCCAGAGGACGGAGAACAGCGCTCTAACGTTCCTGTCCCTAACAATGCTACTTTAGTTAATCCTGTAGGCAGCTTTAGCATGGGTGGAGCTCCTACACAGCAGCGCTCTAACGAAGATCCTTTTGCCTCTATGGAGTATAGACAGGCTTTTAAGGATTATGTCCAGAGAGGAACAATGTCTCCTCTTATTTCAAATGGTATCGCAGCTATGCAGGCTCGTGCAGGTTCTCCTGCTAACACAGAGCAGCTAGGCGCAATTGTTCCTACTACTCTCATTCAGGAGTTTATTAACGAAATTCGCAAGGTTTACGGACAGCTCTTTACAAAGGTTCGTAAGCTCAACGTACAGGGCGGCGTCCGTTTCCCTGTAGGACAGTTACAGGCTACTTTTAAGTGGATCTCAGAGTCTACTGTTAGCCCACGTCAGAACGGCGGCACAATGGACGATATTATGTTTGAGTATAATATCGGCGAAATCCGTGTAGCTCAGTCACTTCTCAGCTCAATTGTTGCTCTCGAATTATTTGAGCGTGAAGTTGTCTCTATCATGGTTAAGGCTTATTTACAGGCTATGGACATTGGTATCGTTAGCGGTACAGGTAAAGGACAGATGTTAGGTATCTTAAACGATCCTAGAGTTACTAATGTCGTAGAAATGACAGCAGCAGAGTTTAACAATTGGACAGCATGGCGTAAAAACTTCTTTGCTAAATTGCCTTTAGGCTACAGAGCAGGCGAGTTTATTTTCCCACTCTCTACAGTAGAGACATACTTAGAGACAATGGCAGACGCTAACAATAATCCTGTATTCAGACAGGCTACAGGCTTAGAAGTTAACGACGGCGACTCTCGTAACCCTAACGGACGTTTCTTTGGACGTGAGATTAGCTTAGTTGAGCCTGACGTATTGCCAGACTTTGACGCAGCTCCTAGCGGCGCTGTTGTAGGTATTTTCTGGCAGCCTGAGGAGTACGCAATCAATACAAATATGGAAATGGCAATGAAACGCTATTTTGACGAGGAGACTAATCAGTGGGTTAACAAGCTCCTTACTATTGTAGATGGTCGTGTACTCAATCCTATGGGATTTTATCTCATTAAGAAAAAGGGCAACTAATAGGAGGTTAAGCTATGGATAACAATATTACAGCTTTACAGGGCTTATACGTTGCTCTAGGAGGAAATATTGAGGACGTAGAAAACCTTAATACAATCCCTGACATGATTAACGCTATTGCTACAGTTGCCTCAGGAGTTGCAGGAGCTACTTTACCTGCTGTTACAGCTGAGGACGACGGCAAAGTGTTAACAGTCGTAGACGGCGCATGGGCAGCCGCAGAGTCTTAAAAAAAATAATTTAGGAGGGAAAATCAATGATTAATACAGAGAGAATTGTCCCTGTTATGGCGACAGATTTATTAACTCTTTACGGAAATATCTTAACAATCGCAGGCGAGACTGTAGCAGCTCTACAGGCTACTTCTGTAGGCGTGTTTAATCTCACAACAGCAGCTAGCGGCGATCAGTTAGCAGCTGAGCCTGTTGAGTCCTTAGATTTTGCTGAGGGCGTTTCAGCAGCAACAGTATATTTTATCCCTGCTTTGAATTATCAGGGCTTTACAATCGCAGGAGTTGCAACAACTCCTACAGGAGACGTTGTAGCAGATGGCTCTACTCTCTACAAGGCAGAGCTCTCTAGCGGCGCTGTAACAATTACAAAAGTAGGATTTTAATTAATGTCTCTGGCTATAGGGCATTGCCTTATAGCCAGAATATTAGGAGGTTTAAAGATGGCAGACGCAACAATGCTAACTAACGTTAAAAATGCGCTAGGAATAGAGGGCGACTATCAGGACGCCACTATAAGCGAATATATTGACGAGGTTGTAGCCTTTTTAACTGACGCAGGCGTTAAGTCAGCTTATATTACGTCTGGCATTGTCTCCAGAGGGGTCGCTGATTTATGGAATTATGGCGCAGCTGACGGCAAGCTCTCACAGTATTTCATGCAGCGAGCAACGCAGCTAAGCTACAAACAATAGGAGGAGGGATTGACAATGAAAACTTACAAGCCCTCTTTTCCATTTTCGACAGCTATAGAGCTGTTAATTCCCACATACTCGACAGCAAAAGGCGTCACAAAAAAGACTTTTCCAGAGGAGGGCATAAGATTAAATTGCTCTTTTAAAACATTTGGAGGCACTGAGACGACTAATAACGACGTGTATACCTTAGAGGACACGGCGCACGTTGAGACGTGGTTTCGTCCTGACATTAAAGCGGATTGCAGGATTAAAGTCCTCTCGACTTCTCAGGTGTACGAGATCATTAATACTCCTGAAAATATCGACATGAGGAGTCAATTTTGCAAATTTAAGGTTAGGGCAGTTCGGGGAGGTGCGTAGAAATGGCTAGGCGAGGCGGCAATAGAAAAGGCGTCAAAGGAAATAAAGGCGGCGCAAAGCGGCGCAATAATTTCTATTTGGATTTTAGCCAATTTGAGGAGTTCGCTGAGGAGCTTGACGGACTAGGAGCTGACTTGCAAGCAATTTTTACGGATATTATGGAGCAAACAGCTGAGACTGTGGACGAGGACACAGCGGCGGCTATGGACTCTAATAACCTGCCTGCTAAAGGTAATTACTCTAGCGGTAGGACAAAAGCGGCAATTATCAAAAACCCTAAAGTTAGATGGAGCGGCACGAGGGGCGACGTTGGTTATGGTTTCGACAAAACGACGCCTAACGCAGGCTCATGGCTAATCACAGGGACGCCACGCATGCAGCCTAACTATGCTTTAGAGGATATTTTCGTCCGTAAAAAGTATAAAAATCGAATGGTTGCGGATATTATGGAGTTTTTCATGGCTGAGATAGAGGACAGAGTAGGAGGAAAATAGCATGGTAGATAATCTAATCGAGCTATTACAGTCGTTTAATTATCCTGTTATCAGACAGGGCTCATTAGCTCCAGATCAAGCCTATCCAGATACGTTTTTTACATTCTGGAATAGTGACGAGTCAGAGCATAGCGCCTATGATAACGACACGGCTAACGTTGATTGGACATTTCAAGTTAACGTCTATTCAACAGATCCTGACAGAGCCTATAGCCTTTTAGGGCAGGCTAGGACTCTATTAAAGACCGCAGGCTATGTTATTGCTACTCGTGGCTATGACGTTGCAAGCGACGAAATTACTCACATAGGGCGTGGCATGGTAGTTATGTTTTTACAAAATGAAAATTAAGGAGGTTAATCGAAATGGGAAATACTTTTGAATTAGGTACATCTCAACAGATTTTCGAGTTTCGAGGTGTAGACAAGTTCTATTTTGCAGAAGTAACTCAGGACGACGCCGACGGCTATGTAACAGGCACTCCTGTGCATATCCCTGTACAGGAAATCGGCAAGTCTACAGACTCAGCTAGCGAGGCTCATTACTACGATAACAAGGCTATGATCGTAGTTAATTCTGAGAGCGCAGATACTATTACTCTCACAATTGCTCCTCCTAGTCTCGACAAATTAGCTCAGCTTATTGGAAAGAGCTTTGACGCTACTACAGGAATGTTAGTAGACAGCCCTAGACAGAATAAGTATTACGCTATCATGTATCGAACAAAGGGTACAGATGGCGGCTATCGTTACGTCTCACGTCTAAAGGGACAGTTTAATATCCCTGAGGAGACATTCCAGACAGAGAACAACGGCACAGACACAAATAACACACAGATTACCTTTACAGGTATCTATACAGAGCATGAGTTTGCTAAGGGCGTCTATGATGGATCTAATTGGAGTCCCGCAGGCGTTAAGGGCATTGTTGTTGACGCTCGTTATGGTTTGGCTGACGTTTCTAATTTCTTTAACGCAATCCAGACTCCAGACTCTGTACAGGTTAATCCTGAGCCTCATGGAGATATTCCTGTTACAGGCGTGTCTGTAGTTCCTACAGCGGGCTCAGTTACAGTTGGACAGACTCTGGCTCTTACAGCCTCAGTTGCTCCTACTGACGCAACAAATAAGGCTGTTACATGGAGCTCTAGCTCAGACTCTATTGCCACTGTATCAGATGAGGGCGTTGTTACAGGCGTAGCAGAGGGCGACGCTACAATCACTGTCACAACAGAGGACGGCAGCTTTACAGCTACATGCAATGTCACTGTAGAGGCTGCAACAGTTGCTGTTACAGGCGTTTCAGTTTCGCCTACTAGCGACTCAATCACTATAGGAGAGACTTTAACTCTTACAGCTACAGTTGCTCCAGAGAATGCAACTAATCAGACTGTTACATGGAGCTCTAGCTCAGACTCTATTGCTACAGTTGAGGACGGCGTAGTTACAGGCGTTTCAGCAGGAAACGCTACAATCACTGTCACAACAGAGGACGGCGGCTTTACAGCTACATGCGACGTTACAGTTACATCATAAGGGGGATTTAGGGGCGACGGCTTTTAGTCGCCGTCCCTTTTATTAGATTATGCGCAGACTATGCGCATACAATACGCATTATATGCGCAGATGGAGGGATAACAAACTATGGCTAATATTCAATTAAATATCTATGACATTAACGATAAAACAAAGGTCGAAAAAACTTTAGAGGCTGAGGGCTATGAGCTCATGTTAGGCACTGTCGAGGACTTTATGGACATTATCGACATTGACAAGCTAGGCGACGAGAAAGAGGTTGCTAAGATGGCATTTAAGGGCTATAAGCAGCTAAAGCCTCTAATTATGGATATATTCCCAGAGCTACAGGACGACGAATATAAGCGGATTAAGGTTAGCGATTTAGTCCGTCTAATTATTCAGATTGGCACAGCTGTAGTAGAGCAATTAGATTTTATTAAAAGTTCAAAAAACTAAGTGGGGGCGTGCCAGATAACACGCCCGTATATGAGCTACTTTTTGAAATGCAAATGAGTTTATGCGAGCGGTTTCCTGCTTTATCTCCTTTAGCATTGAGGCGAGAAAAGGCGAGAGAGGTTTTTATTTTAGTGACTCGCTATAACATTTATTCAAATAAGCAGCAGAAAAATGCAGGCAAGCCTAAAATTATTAGGCGTCCTGCTAGTGATACATGGTTTTAACGTTGGGAGGTTGAGCTATGCCAGACAACAATACTACAGCGAAATTTAGCGTCGATATATCAGATCTGAAAAAAGGCATACAAGAGGCTAACAGACAGATTAGACTCGCTAACGCTGAGTTTAAAGCAGCCTCAGCCTCTATGGATAAGTGGAGCACTAGCACGTCAGGACTCACTGCTAAGATTGAGCAAACTGACAAAGTATTAGCTAATCAAAAGAAGATCCTCAACTCTTATAAGCAGGAAATGGAGCAAGTCATTGCTAAATATGGCGAAAACTCTAAAGAGGCTGACAACGCTAAGATTAAATACGAAAATCAGAGAGCAGCTGTAATTAAGACTCAGAAAGCTCTAGGAGATTATAAAGACGCTTTAACAGCGCTCGAAAAAGAGCAGGCAGAAAGCGCTAAGGCTGCTGAGCGTCAGGCTACAGCTTTTGAGTCGCTAGAAAAGACTATCTCTGGACAGGAGAACAATCTAAGCGCTTTAAAATCTGAGTACGCTAACGTTGTATTAGAGCAGGGACGAAACTCTAAAGCTGCTCAGGATTTAGCTAGCCAGATTAAAGAGCTCTCAGGCGAATTAAACGAGAATAAGACTAAGCTCTCAGAGGCTGAGGGAGCGGCTGACGAGTTCGACCAGACTCTACAGGACACGACCAGCGGGGGCTTGAGCGTATTTACTGTTGCTGTAGGTAATTTAGTTGCTAACGTTTTAACGGGGCTTATAAACTCCATGAAAGACGTTGTAGGCAATACGATAGAAGTAGGAAAAGCGTTTGACTCCTCTATGTCCAACGTTGCGGCTCTATCAGGCGCAACAGCTGAGGACTTGCAAATGCTTAGAGACACGGCTAAAGAGTTCGGCTCTACTACTAAGTTTAGCGCAAGTGAGGCAGCTGACGCTTTACGCTACATGGCTCTAGCAGGTTGGGACGCTCAGACGTCAGCTAGCGCTTTAGGAGGCGTTTTAGATCTAGCGGCTGCCTCTGGAATGGATTTAGCAGCAGCGTCTGACATGGTTACTGATTATATGTCCGCTTTTGGCATGGAGGCACAAAAGAGCGGCTACTTTGCGGACGTTATGGCGTATGCTCAGGCTAATGCTAACACTAACGTTACTCAGCTAGGCGAGGCTTTTAAAAACTCAGCTGCTAATATGAATGCAGCAGGACAGGACATAGAAACAGTTACGTCTTTACTTGCTATGATGGCTAATCAGGGCTTAAAGGGCTCTGAGGCAGGTACAGCTTTAACGGCTGTTATGCGAGACATGACTAGCAAGATGGACGAGGGCGCTATAGCTATAGGAGACGCTAGCGTGCAAGTTATGGACGCTGAGGGCAACTATAGAGATTTAACAGACATTTTAAGAGACGTAGAGGCTGCTACTAATGGCATGGGAGACGCTGAGAAAGCGGCGGCTCTATCGAGCACATTTACAGCTGACTCTATCAAAGGCTTAAATCTTATGTTAAATGCAGGCGTAGGCGAGGCTGCAAAGTTTGAGGAGCAATTAAGAAAATCAGATGGCTCAGCGGCAGAAATGGCTAAAACCATGAATGACAATCTAAATGGCGATTTAACTAATTTAGGGTCTAAATTAGAGGGCGTCCAGATTGCTATTTATGAGAAATTTGAGCCTGCTTTACGAGATGGCGTTAAGGTATTGGATAGCTTGCTAGACGCTATTAACTTTGTAGTAGATCACTCTACAGAATTTATAGCAGCATTAGGCGCTATGGCGGCAGGCGTTGCGGCTTATGTCGGTTATACAACGGCTCTAAAGGTTATGGAGCAGGGTTGGCAAGCTCTAACAATTGTTACAAAGGCTCAGACAGCGGCTCAGTGGCTTTTAAATGCTGCAATGAATGCTAATCCTATAGGAATTATTATAGCTGCTATTGTGGCACTCGTGACAGCTTTTGTTATTCTCTGGAATAAATCAGAGGCATTCCGTAATTTTTGGATAGGACTTTGGGACAGTATTAAATCAGTTGTAGTTGATTTTTGGGAGAACAATCTAAAGCCTATATTTGAGGCTATTGGAAATGTTTTTAGTTCTATATGGAAAAATTACTTACAGCCTATTTTGGGATATATACAAGAAAAATTTACAGAGGTATTTACTAAAATCTCTGATTTATGGAATAACGTGTTAAAACCTGTTTTTGACGCAATCGGCAGCGTGTTTAAATGGCTGTGGGACTTTGTTCTAAGTGTTATTCTTATAGCAATGGCTGCTCAATTTGCTCTCGTTTGGAACGGAATTAAAGCCCTATGGGACAATGTGCTAAAACCAACGTTTCAGGCTTTAGGAGACTTTTTTAAATGGGTTTGGGAAAATGTCTTAAAACCAACTCTAGGCTTTTTGTCAGATACTTTTAAAACTACATTTGAGGGAATTAAATTAATTTGGAATAAAGTTTTAAAACCTGTTTTTGAAGCAATCGGTAGCGTATTTAAACAAGTTTGGAATGAATTTTTAAAACCAACTATTGACGCAATTACTAAGGCATTTAAAGCTATGGGAGACTCAATAGGAGACGTTTGGGACAAGCTATGGAATAAGATATTAAAGCCGATTATCAATAGCATTTTAGGAGGCATGGAGACTCTAGCGAATGGCGTTGTATGGGGAATGAATAAAGTTATAGACGCTCTGAATAATCTGAGCTTTACTATTCCTGATTGGGTTCCAGAGTTTGGCGGTAGAACATTTGGTTTTAGTATCGGCAAATTAAGCGAGGTAAATTTACCACGACTTGCTAGCGGCGGCGTTTTAAATCGTGGTCAGTTAGGATTGTTAGAGGGCTCAGGAGCTGAGGCTGTTGTTCCACTTGAAAATAATAAAAAGTGGATTGCAGCAACAGCTAAGGCTTTACAGGTTGCTTTGACAAATGAGGGACTACTTGCAGCAGGACTACAGCAAGCTCCTGTAATTAACAATAACTATTCATATACTCAAAATAACACGTCTCCTAAGGCGTTAGACGCATTAACAATTTACAGAAATACTAACTCATTGTTATTTGCAGCACAAAATGCGAGGTAATGCTAATGTATAGTCTAATCATTGAAAATAAAGACGGGCTACAGCTTGAATTTAATAGTATTGGAGCTAACTATAACATTACTAACGTACAGGGGCTAAGCCCTGCTAAGGCTACAATTAACACTAATACAGCAGCCCTAATAGATGGAGCAACTTTTAACAGCGCTAAGGTAAACATGAGGACTATCAATTTAGCCTTTACTATCGAATATCCTGTAGAGGCTAATAGATTACAGGTTTACAAGGTTCTCAGGACTAAAGAGCCTGTAACGCTCTACTATAAGAGCAATTTGCTAGACGTATATATTAAGGGCTATGTTGAGAGCGTAGATATAGGACATTTTGACGTAAAGCAAAAAGCGTCTATTGCTATACAATGTCCATTTCCTTATTTTTCGAGTGCTCAGGCTGTTATTAATGAGCTGACGTCTATTATTAACATGTTTCATTTTCCATTCTATAATCCTGTCGGAGCTAACGAGATTGTTTTTGGAGAGATTGACACTGAGGCTAAAGCTGAGGTTGCTAACAATGGCGGTATAGAGACAGGATTGATATTTGAGCTATATGCTATGGACACAATAGTTAATCCTAAAATTTTTAATTATATGACGTCTGAGTATATAGGGCTCAATTTTACAATGCAGGCAGGAGATCTAATTATCATTAACACAATGCAGGGACAAAAGAGCATAACGCTAATTAGAGACGCAGTAGAGTCAAATATCTTTAACAGCTTGCAAAAGAACAGCACGTGGCTACAGCTTGCAAGTAACGGCTCTGTATTTGTCTATGAGGTCGAGTCTGGACAGCTAGATCGCTTAGAGGTAGACATACAGCACAACGATTTATTTGAGGGGGTATAAGATGGCTAACCCTAAAATTATGCCCGTGGCAATGGATAAAAACTTTAACAGAATAGGTCTACTCGACGATTATAAGAGCCTGATCTGGACGACTCGCTATTACGATCATGGAGATTTTGAAATTACTATAGGCGTTTCTGTTACTACTGTGCAGCTGCTAGCTGTGGGAAATTATATTGTTAGAGACGACGACGAAAACGTAGGAATAGTTGAAAAGATAGACGTTAAAATCACAGAGACAAACGAGCAGCAGCTAGTAGCCTCTGGACGCTTTTTAACTCAGATATTAGCCAGACGAATAATAGCACAGCAGACGCAAGTTAACGGGACAGTTGCAGCAGCTGTTAACAAGCTCATTAATGACGCTATTATTTCTCCTAGCATTGCAGCCAGACAGATAAGTAATTTTACTTTAGGCACGTACTCGACAACAGCCACGATTGAGGCTCAGTTTACAGGCAAAAACCTATATACAGTTATCTCTGACACATGCAAGCAATACGGGATAGGCTTTAAAGTTACGCTAAATGACTCTAATCAATTTGTATTTTCGCTCTATGAGGGGATAGATAGGTCTTACGATCAGGATACTAATCCCTATGTTGTATTCTCTAATCAGTATGACAATCTGATTAATGCAGAATATCAAAAGGACTCTAAGAATTTAGTTACAGCTGTCCTTGCAGCAGGAGAGGGAGAGGGACTTGATAGGAAAACAGTTTGGGTAACAAGCGACTCTAATCCTACAGGGCTAAATAGATATGAGCTCTATGATGACTCACGAAATACAAGCTCAAATGAGGGCGAAATACCTGAGTCAGAATACTTAAATCAACTAGCAGAGTTAGGACGTGAAAATCTCACGACATATGAGACTACTTTTGGCGGAGAGGTTAATTTTAATAACATTGTATTTAAAGAGGACGTAAACATAGGCGACATTGTAAGTATTGAAAATACTAACTTAGGGCTCACTTTTAGCGCACGAATTATTGAAGTTATAGAAAGCGTTGACGCTAGCGGCAAATACTCAATAATTCCGACATTTGGCATATAAAGGAGGGACAATAGAATGGCTATACACAGTTACTTTTTTAATGCGCTAGCAAATGAGGACGGCTCATGGGACAGGGTATATAACGCAGAGGACTTTAGCAATTATCTAAATTTAATTGTAGGCTCTGGCGTATTTCCTAACCCGTCTACTAATTTGCAGGTGCTCGCAGGCTCTGGCTTTAATCTAGTTGTTAAAGCAGGCGAGGGATGGATTGATGGCAAAAAGCTAGTCAATACTACAGACTTTACAATCACGCTTGACGGCTCAGATGTGCTTTTAAATCGAATAGATTGCATTATTATGTATCTCGATTACTCAGAGCGTGCAATGGGAATTAGCGTTTTAAAAGGTACTCCCGCAGCTGAGCCTACAGCTCCAGAGCTAACAAGGACGTCTACTAGAATGGAGTATTGTTTAGCGCAAGTTGCTGTAAATAAGCAAGTAACCTCTATAACTCAGGCTAACATAACGGACACTAGAGCAGACTCTGACGTTTGCGGTTGGGTTGCAGGACTTATACAGCAAGTAGACACGAGCACACTCTTTAATCAGTGGCAGAGCGCCTATAGTCAATATTACGCTACTGTTAAGCAGCAGCTAGACGACTTTATGGAGACTCTGACAGAGGAGCTAAACGTTAACACGTATTTAGTTCAATATACTAAGTTTGTGACATTGCAGCAGGGTAGTAGTAATATTATCCCTTTAAATATTAAGGAATATACTTACTCAGCTACAGACATTATAGACGTTTATATTAACGGGCTTATGGGAGTCCCTACTGAGGACTTTTTAGTGGACGACAGACAAAGTCCTCCAGAGATCCACGTTAACGTAACAGGCAGCACTCAAACGACTAACGAGGTTTATATTAGGATATTTAAGTCTAAGATTGCTCTAAATACTCAGGTAGTTGATCTAAACGGAAATGCGATTGTAACAAGTGAAAACGAAAATCTATTTGCTTTAGGAGATTAAGGAGGAAAAAATCATGGCTAACAAAAGAGTTATAGAATTAAACGAGCGAACACAAATAGACATGAACGATTGGCTACTCGTAGACAGCTCTACTAGTACCCGTAAATTGTCAATAGCTACACTTTTAAGCTATTTTACCTACTACTCATTAATATTTGTTGAGGAGCTGCCTACTCAGGATATTCAGCCTAATGTTGTGTATTTAGTGCCTCATTCAGGCAGTAATACACAGTGGGACGAGTACATTTATATTAATAACGATTGGTCTTTAATCGGCGTGTCTACTATTGATTTGTCGTCAATCTATCAGAGTAAAACTGACAACAATTTGCAGACAACTAGCAAGCAGATTGTAGGGGCTATTAATGAAGTAAAGTCAGCTTTAATTAAAGGTATTGACACCACGAATATAATAGTAAATAACTCAGCAGGAACACCAGACAGTCACGGCACTTATACACCGGCAGTCGATTGTTTTGCTGTTATTAGCTATAAACAGGAATGTGTATTTATTATTGACAGTGTTACGGTATTTAATACCGGAACTGACTCCAATAATGCACAGAGATTTGCTACACTTCCAATTAAAGCCGGTCAGTCACTTGAATGGTATGGCTCACAGTATGCCGGAGCTTTTCTGTCATTGTATGGAATTTTGAATTAATCAATTAAAGTTATCTTTAGTTAACAACAATTAGCCATATTGTTTGTTATAACAAAAAAGCCCTCACTTGCTTTTGCAGGTGGGGGCTTTTGTTATGCGTATTATATGCGCAATGTATGCGTAATCAATGCGTATTTATTTTTATTATATTCCCTCAGAGCCTCTAAAGTCTCCTGATCCTCTAAAATATCCTCTAAGCTGCAATTAAGCGCATTACAGATTTTAAGCAGCGTTATGAGCTTGCAGCCGTCTATATTGCGTATGCCCTGCTCATATTGAGAGTATACAGGCAGCTTTAAGCCTGCCTCTAATGCTACGTCCTTTTGTTTAAGTCCAGACTTGACTCTCAGAGCCTTTAATTTAGTCTGAGCGGCGTTTCTAGGTGGACGGCGCTTTACTTCTTTATTCTCAGGCTCTGGCTCTGGCTTTGGATTTTCATAGGCGAGTATAGCATTAACAATCTCGCTTTTTTTCATGTGGGCAATATCCAGATTATACTGTCTAGCCAGAGGCTCAAGTCCTCCTAATACTGTCATTTGTTCTAGTTGTTTTCGTCTATCCATTTTAGATCCTCCATAAAAACCTATTTAATTTATAGCTATATTAACATATATACTAATTGTTGCATATAACAAATATACAACAAAAAATATATATATTTTTGTATAACTTTTTGTATATAAACTATTTACATTATACAACAAAAAGTATATAATAAATACATAAGTTAAGCAAAGGAGTTAAACAGAAATGTTACCACAGGAAAAGAAAGCAAGAGAGATTTTATCAAACGCAACTTTAGCGGATTTATTAGACGAATGGAAATTAACAAGCGAGGTTAATGATCCTCATATCCCTACTGTTAGAGGTTGGTTAATGGACGAGTTCGAGAGACGCAATCCAGAGGGCTTTAACAAGTGGCTAGATGGAGACGCAGAGGACGACACTTTAGAGGACTACATAACAGCCAGAGCTTAAAGCTCTGGCAATATGATAAAACTGTTTATATAATAAAAAGACAAGCTATTGAGAGGATTGATTTTAAATGACTATTAACGAAATTATTGAAATGCTAGAGAGACGAGCTCAGGAGCACGCTAACGAGTGGAGAGCTGCCAGATTAAAAGGCGAGGAGAGAATAGCGGACATGTGCGAGGGCATGAGACAAGAGGATTTAGAATTAATCAAACTATTAAAGGCGTCGTTATAACGGCGTCTTTTTTTATGCGCAAATTATGCGTACATTATGCGCAATCTATACGCATTGTTAAAATACAACAAAAAGTATATAAAATAACTAAAAAGCCCGTCGTTATTTGGTTAATTTGTATATTGTAATATATAGCAAATAGTATATAATAATATTATCAGTTGAGGCAATAAACAATTTTGGAGGTTATCAATTATGACTATTAAATCACTTAAAAACATTAAATTTAGAGACGCTTTAGGCGTTTATACGTTCTCAGGACGTAACAATTACGCTCTCTATGTTGAGGGTAAGGGCTTTGTTAGTCTGGACGGCGGCAAAAGTCCATATAGCCCACAGGGCGGCAAAAAAGCCTTAGAGTCAATTTTGGCTACAGGCTTTTGCGGCGAGGTTGATTATATTCAGCCTGTCGCTTAAATACATAACAAGCCAGAGCCTTAGAGCTCTGGCACACAATAGGAGGATTTAAAATGATTGACGTTGTATTGTATAATGATTTAGGAATTGAAATAGCCAGAGAGTCCTTAACTAATAATAGATCAGAGCAGGACATTATAGACAGTTGGACAATTTACGCAGGAGATAGAATAGAGGTTGTTGAGACATGGCACGAGTTATAAAAGCGTTAACGCCTATATCTGAGGGCGCCCAATGCACAGTAGAGCTTGACGGCAAAATATATAAAAGAGTCGTCCGCTATAGGCGAGACGTGGGACTCTATATAGTTATCAATAACACAGAATATTATGAGTATGAATTTAATTATGATGAATATTACAAGCAAAAAAGAGGGCTCTAGCAGCCCTCTTTTTAATGCTTATGTATGCGCATTTTATGCGCTTTGTATACGCAATCTATGCGTATTAATTACAATGCTCGTCTATCCACATTTGAATAATAACAGAGGCTGACAAGCCTTTAGCTTTTGCAGCAGCTTGCAGCTTGTTTTTATGCTCCAGAGGGAGCGTTATATTCATTGGGACTTTACGAGTAGGCTTAGGAGCTCCTGTTAATTCACTTGCTAAAGCTGTTTGCTCCTGATGGCGTTTAGCAGCGTCTACGCTAAAAATGCTTTTAGGTTTAGTAGCCATATTATGCGTGTCTCCTGTCTTTTAGATTTAGCTCATATTTAACAGAGCTGTATATGTAATCAATCTGCTTGCAGCCAATATTAGAGGCTTGATACTCCTCTATAGATATTCCGCAAGCTCCTGCCTGATTAAAGGCTGTAGTATCTGCTAAAATAGCTGTCTTTAAATCTGGATATTTTGAATTAAACCAATTTATAAAATCCTTAGTAATATTAAACCTATTCCAACGATTAAAGACGTAGAGAGTAGGCTTTGACTCTTTATAAGGTGCTAGTATCTGGATCATGCGCTCTAATGGAGCAGCGTCCCTATTTGACATCATAGTAGGCACAATTATAAAATCAGCTGCCTCAATCCATTTAGTGAGGTTAGACTGTAGAGCTCCTGCTGTGTCTACTATCTGGACAACAGCCTCAGGATTTTCGTTAGTTGTATGTATAGCTGAGCCCTGATCATCTAAGTCAAAAAAGCTATACGGAATTTTGTCACGCTCTAGCGCAAAGGCGAGCTCGTCAGCTATGAGAGTTTTTCCCACGCCTCCTTTTTGGTTGCATAATAATACTGTTTTCATGTTTTTCTCCTTTTCTACTATGCGCATTGTATGCGTTTATTATGCGTATAGTGTGCGTGTACTATGCGCATACATTATTTTTAACATTTTCTAAAATAGTTTGCAAGACTTATTTTGCTAGATTGCAAAATAAATTTTATCCGTTTGTCAGTGCGTCAAATTTCAAATCCTAGCTATCTAAAACCTATCAGACAATAAAATATAGGTGTAGAGGGGTAAAGGCTCTTAAAATCGAAATATGAGCGTTTTATTAAATCGGTTTATCGAGTGACATAATTTTTAAGAGTGCTATAATAGGCTTATGTCATTTGATAACCTTTTAAAGGTTGTTACTGTTTTCTGTTTTTGGCGTGTAAATCAAAAACAAACTCCTGTAAAAAGTCCTGCTAGGTGGAGCAGGGCTTTTTATTTTTTTTTGTCCTCAATTTGTCCACAATCTCAAAAATTAAGCCAGATTTTAAGAGGACAAAAAAAGAGTCTATAAATTAAAGTGCTCCTAAGAAACGTTGATATGACGGCATTTAAAAACCACGCTAAAGGTAGCGTGGTTAAACTAAATTATTATATGCCCTGTATACGACGGACAGGGAACACAGGGCGCATAGAGGTTATTAAATCAATGTTTAGCCCTGATTATTTAATCTTATGGACGTGATTTTGTCCACAATTTGTCCTCACTATTTTTTGTGTCCACGGATCAGGTTGATTTGTGGACACATTTTTATTTTAGAGCCTCCTCAAAAATACTAATAGTGTCCTGTATGATTGACTCAGTAGTTTTAGCGTAGAGCTGCAAAGTAGTCTTAACGTGGTCGTGTCCTAATCGTTGCTGCACGCCTTTAACATTTGCTCCAGACTCTACTAGCATAGTTGCATGAGTATGCCTCAGAGCGTGAAACTCAAAGCGTATATTAAGCTGCTTATTTATGACTCTGGATAAATGTTTAAGAGCTGTAGGCGTTAAGATCTGTCCAGACTCTTTAACGCAAATAAAATCTAAATCCCCGTTTTTATCCTCAACAATCTCGTTAAGCTCGCTTTTAATCTCTCTATAGCCGTATTTATAATAATATCGTCCATAGCGTAGGCGGTTCTCTTTTTGGCGCAGCTTTTCACGTTTGAGAGCTGTTAGCAGCGTCTCGCCTATAGCTATTGTCCTCTGGCTAGCTTTTGATTTAGGAGTCCCTATGGCGAGCTGCCTGCCAGTGTAGCAATTAAAGAGCTGCTGTTGCTTTTCTACAGTTAGAGTTTTAGCCTCAAAGTCTATATTATCCCACGTCAGCCCTAAAACCTCTCCACGTCTGAGCCCTGTATGATAGGCAATCATTAGAGGCGTGTAAAAATGGTGTCCCTCAGGAAAACGCTCTAAGATCCTTTTAAAGTCCTTTTTGCTGATTATTTCTTTTTTGCGCTCAGCATTGCCTTTAACTGTGCTCACGTATAGCATGGGATTTTGTTTGATGTACTGACAAGGCTCTACAGCGTATTTAAGCGAGCCCTTTAGAATTATATGAGCTTTTGTTATGTAGCCTGTTGCATAGCCTTTTTTCGCAAGCTCATGTAAAAAGTTTTGAAGATCTAACGGACGCAGCCGTGTTATAAAGAAATGTCCTAGAGCAGGGCGTATATGGTTTTTAACAATAACCTCATAAGAGGCTACAGTTTGCCCTTTAAGATTAGCCCTCACATGATTTTTAAGCCAGAGGTCTAAAACGTCTGAGTAGCTGATTTTTTCAGGCTTAAAAGCGTCTCCTGTGCCTAAATACTCAGCCATTGCTTTAGTGCCTGCCTCAGCTGCCTCTTTTTGCGTTTTAAATCCTGCCTGTGAGCTATGTTGTCTTTTGCCATTTACTGAGGCAATAGGGAAACGATACTCCCAATTAGGCGGCTTAGGGCGTCCGTCCTTATAGAATTTGTTTTTATTCCTGTCTCTGGTCGTGACTCTCGCCAATATTAACACTCCGTCCCTTAGTTATTAGCTCTGCAAAGTCTAGTATTAACTTTTGCTCCTCAGCTGTAAAATGTTTTGATTTTAGCGTCTCTAAAAATTTCATTTCCTGAGTAATTTCCTCTCCTACAGGCGCTCTATCCTCTAATGGGAGAATGTCGTTCACAGTAACTTCATAGAATTTACACAATTTAACGATATATTCGAGATTAATAGCTCGTTCGCCTCTCTCGTAAGCGCCTATAACTGTATTTCTATGTCCTAAATAGTCTCCAATATCTTGGAGGGTTAACTTTTTGTTTTTTCGTAGGGCTCTAATATTTTTCCCTACGATTTTATAAAACTCTTTTGACACTACATTTCACTCCTTTTCACTAGGTTTAACTAGATATTACTACAAAAAGGAGTTTTTGAAAATACCTAAAACACTATATATACATTATGGGTTAATTTTAATTGACAAGCTAGGCATAAAGGAATATTCTGTAATCACATCAAGTTACAACAGATAACAATATCTGACAGAGAGGGCGTGTAGTCTGTGCTTTACACAGTCAAAGAAGTTTCAGAAATTTTAAAAACAAATGTCTCTTATGTCCACACTCTAAGAAAATCGGGACTTTTGCCCTTTATAAAGCTAGGGACATATAAAGTCAGGCATGAGACATTACAGGAGTTTTTGGCTAAATATGAGAATTATGATTTAACTGATCCAGAGCACATTAAATCGCTAACAGAAAACAGGGAGAATAAAATTAAAAATTGTAAGCAGCAAACTAGCTAAGCGGTCAAAGCTAGTTTCTTGCAAACAATTATTATTTTTAATCCCTACACACGGCTAAAGCTAAGGGATTATTTTTTATGCGCTATTTTCAAAATATTTAGAATTTACGGGGAGGTTCTAAAGATGGAGGATAAGCTGCTATTTAATGCTGAGACGTTAGCTAATGTCACTGTTGAGGATTGCATGGAAATGTATAAGCGTAAAGGTTACGCTGCAATATGCAATGATGGACGCTTAGAGGGCTTTGTTAAAGAGCCAGAGGGCAAGCCTGACGAACACTTGAAATTAATATGGCTCAATGCTGCCATTTAATTTAGTTTTATACCACAAATAAAAAAAGCCTTAACTCAGGCGGTCTACTGAGTTGAGGCAGAGGGGAGGCGTTATGTCTTATTATCCCTATAGTTTACGACGCTCTAAGAAAAATAAATATAACGCTAAGTCCGTCGAATATGACGGCATTAAGTTTGACAGTCAAAAAGAGGCTCTACGATACAAAGAGCTCGCCTTTTTACAAACTGACGGAATTATAACCGATTTACGCCGTCAGGTCAAATACTTGTTAATCCCTGCTCAGCGAGAGCCTGCAATAGTAGGCAAACGTGGAGGGATTAAGCAGGGCAAATTAATAGAGCACGAGTGTAGTTATATTGCAGACTTTGTTTACACTGTCGTAGAGTCTGGAGAGACTGTTGTAGAGGACACTAAAGGCATGAGGACAAAAGATTATGTTATCAAGCGCAAGCTCATGCTGTTTGTTTACGGGATCAGGATAAAAGAAATTTAAAAAATTACTAGATTAAGGGGCAGAAAATTACATGAGACTAAAACCGGTAGCCGTAGAAAACTTTAAAGGATTTAGAAAAACAAAGCTACAAAAATTCATTATCGAATTTATAGAGTCAGGCGCAGCTGTTGCTGAGGTTCTATGGAATGAGGGCGACTATAAAACTTATAGCTCAGTCCAGAGCTCGCTAGCAACGTCTATAAAGAAAATGAATAAAAGCAATATAAAAGTTAAGGCAATAGACAGACGGATCTATTTAATTAATAACGTGCTTTATGAGCAGGAGGTTGAAATATTAAAAAATGGCAAAGCGAAAAAAGAAAAGTCTAGCGACACATTTACGCAAGAAAAAGAAAAAGCAGCAGCAGGCATTAGCACAGAGTAAAGGGGGACATGATGGGCGTTATAAGAGTTAACAAAAATAAAGACTATACGACAATGAGCAATTATCACTTTAGAGATAAAGAGCTCTCGCTTAGAGCTAAAGGATTATTGTCTCAAATGTTGTCGCTGCCTGAGGATTGGGATTATTCAATTGAGGGACTAGCCTCTCTCAATAAAGAGGGCGTCAAGGCTATTAGGTCAACTTTACAGGAGCTAGAGGACAGAGGCTATTTAATCAGGACTAGAGTTAACGACGAAAAAGGGCATTTTGCCTATGTTTACGATATTTTTGAAAAGCCTCAGACAGAAGATTTACCGTATTACCCTCAAGGGCATGCGGTGCAAGGGCATGCCGTGCAAGGGCATACCCTCAAGGACAGACAATTAAATACTAAAGAATTAAATACTAAAGAATTAAATACTAAAGATATTAAGAAAGAAAGAAAGAGCAGCAGTTACAACGAGATATTAGACAGCATGGTTACAGATCCAAAATTAAAAGAGGCTCTAATCGAATTTATTAAAATGCGCAAATTATCCAAAAAGCCTCCTACAGATCATGCTTTAGAGCTGCTGATTAAAAAGCTATATCAGCTGTCCTCTAATCCAGAAATACAAATATTAATAGTTGAGCAATCAATCCTAAACAATTGGCAAGGATTTTTTCCTCTAAAGTTGGAGGGTAAAAGCAAAAAAGGATATTCAGAGAGCGGCACGTCCAGAGACAAGCAATATAGCGAGCTTGAACAAAGGATTATTAATTTTGGCTCACGGAGCGAATAATTTACAAGGGGGCTCACTAAGTGCCACTTATAGACAGCGATAAACTAAAAGACGAGCTGCTGTTAATTGCCTTTAAGCAATACACAATGACTGTAAAAGAGATTTTTAATTTAATTAGGCGGCTAGAGCGAGAGGAGGCTAATCGCAATGACAGAAAAGGAATTTAGTTTTTTAGCTCTGGCTTTAATCTCTTACTATCCAAAAGAAAAAAATTTTCTACCAACAGACGAGGCTATAGAGCTTTGGTATTATCAGCTAAAGGACATTGATTTTAAAATCGCTGAGGCAGCTGTTAATAAATGGGCTGCTACTAACAAATGGAGTCCAACGATTGCAGACATTAGAGAGACAGCAGCCTCAATCTCTCAGGGCGAGCTGCCAGAGTGGGGCGAGGCGTGGCAAGAGGTTACGAAAGCTATTAAACGCTTTGGATCATACAGAGCAGGCGAGGCTCTAAAGAGTCTCAGCCCTCTTACTAAAAAAGCCGTGGAGCGTTTAGGATATATGCAGCTTTGCGCTAGTGAGAATATAGCAGCGGACAGGGCTAACTTTAGAATGATTTATGAGTCTCTGGCTGAGCGTGAAAAGAAACAGGCGCAGCTGCCTGAGGGTCTAAAGCAGCTCATAGGACAAATGCAGCAGGAAAAATTATTAGAGGGTTAAAGCATGGAGAAAAAATGCTCAAAGTGTCACGAGGTTAAAAATGTTAAAGAATTTAGGTACATGAAAGCTCAGAGACGCTATTGTGCTTATTGTCGCAAATGCGAGGTTGAATATACTCAGGAGTTTAGGGCAAAGACTCACAAAGCCCATTTATTAAGTCAAATAAATAATAAATGGGCTGAGCTCTGTCAGGACATGAGCCAAATTGAGCTAGATAAGCGGCTCTATGATTTTAAAGAGATATACAAGCAAGTGCAGCAGGAGAAAGCTAAGGAATGAATAAAGAGTTAGACAATTACGAGTGCGAGGGACAGACTGACATATTTGATTTTATTGAGCAGCCTAAGCAGCCAGATCCACCTAAGGAGTCTAAAAAAGAAAACTATAAGCGCAAGCCGTTAATATATCACATGGGACTCTCAGCTTATTACTATCAGTGTCCTTATTGCAGGGCAGAAAATAGCGAAAAGCACAGCACAGAGGGCACTTATTGCGGAGTTTGCGGCAAATACTTTGATGGAGTTATAGAGCGCAAAACTAAGGATTTAATAGAATGCGAAAAGCAGCTAGGCTCTGGAGGTGGAGCGGTCTATAAAGACGATAAAGGCAATTGGCACTATAGCGATTTATAGTTATACGGGGAGAGGATATGAAAAAAAGAATAATAAGAGCTGCTATTGCAGCAGTATTAATATTTACGCTGCTAATATGCCTATACATTGAGGCTCAAAGTAGGATTGCTAAAATAGATCCTGTTGTGGGTGATCCATTTAAAGAGCCGGTTAAAATTCGTTGCACTTGCTATTGTGAGCATGGAGTAACGGGCACAGGCAAAAAAACACGCTATGGCATTGTAGCAGGGAAAAAAGAGTGGCTAGGCTATACGGCAGAGCTAAACGCTATTAATCCAGACGGCAGCGTAGGACAGTTTATAGGCTTTTTTGAATTTCAGGACACAGGAGCAGGCATGGACACGGACGGAGACGGCAAGGGCGACTCTATCAGAAATGGACAGTCTATAGACGTCTGGATTAACTCACTAGACGCTGCTTATAGATGGCGTGACAAATACGGCGACTATGTATATATCAAGATCATAAAAGCGAGGGGATAATGGCAGACAAGCTAATAGCTCTGAAAGAAAAGACTTACGAGGTTTACACATGCAGCGGCAAGCGGATAACTGTTAAAGGCTGCAATATTTTAACGTTTATTAATGTCGGAGATTTGGTTATCTATGACATGCAAGGCGCAGCAGTTGCACAGTTTCAGCTAGCAAATATAGAGGGGTGGAGGGTTGTTGAATGAGAAAAATTTGTAAGATTTGCGGAAATGAATTTGAGGGACGAGCTAATAGAGAATATTGCTCAGGTGCTTGCAAAATTGAGGCTAAAAAAATCTATCAGAGAGAGTATAAAAAGAGCCATTATGAAAAAATAAAAAACTATCAGAAAAAAAGTTGGTATAAGCAAAAAGCTATTGAGAAAGCATTTAACATTACTAAGTCAGATAATATAGCTTTAGATAGTGCAGCAGCTGCTCCTCCAAAACCTAAGCGCAAGCCTAAGCCTTTAGAGCATAAGAAAATAGCAACAGACTCAAAGTGGGCTAAGAAATACGCAGAGGCTGACAGGCTAACTAAAATAGCTATGCTGTCATGGGCTTTAGATAAGCTAGGGATTGCGCATTTAAGCTATGGACAGCTATCGACTAAATGGCTCACGCATGAATATTACAGCTTGTTGCAGCAGGTTCTGGACAAAACAAAAAAGGAAGGCAATATGAAAAATAGTCACAGGAGCGAAAAGCTAGACGCTTTATTAGATCAAAAAGTCAGTATTATTTTTAAGGACGGGACAATAGAGCAGGGCGTCCTGCATTGGAATGATAAAGTCGTCGAGCCGCCGCTTTACTTGAGCAACAGAGGTTATTATTTGCGCTTGCTAACAGGAAGTGGATATTTGGGATTTAAAAAATCTCACGTTAAAGAAATTAGGAAATATAGGAGCTGAGAGGTTATGAAAAGAGATAACGACAAAATTGCAAGGCTGAGAGGTTTTCAGACTCCAGAGACGCCACGAGCTAAGAAAAAGGACACTGACTTTACATCACTAAAAGAGGCTGTTGACAAGGCTAAGAAATACGACGAGCTTATTAAGCAGATCAAGCAGGACAGGACAGCTCTGTTAAAGGAATTTGACGACTATAACAATCAGCGGAGCTTTTTAAGGGTTGGTTATAATAACGGCTATATTGACGGCAAAGTGGCAATATACAAAACATTTTTAGACAGGCTTACAAAGTATTTAGAGGGCTAGCTATGAGCGTTGTTAATCTTTACGTTGAGACGAATATTAAAGGCATTGGCAAGAAAAAAGGCAAGTATATCTATTTGCTAGAAACAGAGACGTCTAAAGGGCTTGCTACAATCCATGACATAGTAGAGATTGAGGCGACTAAGGACGTGGCAGAGCTTACAGCGTTAGTTGCAGCAGTAGAGCGGATTAAAAAGCCCTGTGAGCTAAATATCTATGTCACGTCCTCAATGCTAATGAACAATATAAGGCACTATTTACAGAGTTGGGCTAAACATAATTTTTGCAAGGCAGACGGGCGACGCTTGAGCTGTTGGGAGCTCTGGAAAGAGCTATGGGAAAAAACCACTATCCATGACTTGCGAGTTTACAATAAGCCTCACTCTTATTCTAATTGGCTATTAAAACAATTAGAGCAATGAAAAGTTAACTATTGCAGCAGTAGGAGGCTTTTATTATCTTGATAACAGTTGGTTAGATTGACATTAAATAGCTTTTAGGGGAGGTTATGAAATGCCAGACGACGAGATTAAGAGGATTATAGAGTTAGCTGTTCAAACGTCTATAGCTGAGTACAAAAAGAGCGGACTCTTAAAGGACTCTGACAACGTAGCCTACTCAGATATATGCGAGATACTAACAGGCTACTACAATTCAGATAAAACAGATCAGGCGCTCACGTATGCAATACAAGGACAGCGCTTTGATCCATATTTTAAAATAATCCCTATGTATTTTGAGGATAAAAAAGGGATTGAGGCAATAGCTGAGGAGCTAGGAGTCGAGCGGACTACTATCCTCAGGAATAAAAAGAGGCTGTGTTTAGCTATATACAACGAGATTATCTAAAGCAAAAGAGCCACTAACCTAAAAGGCTAGTAGCTCTAAAGCGTAGTAGATGGGTTAATGATGTATAGCTATTATAGCATAGATTAAGGAGTAGTAAAAATAAAGCCAAAAAAGGAGGGCAGAGAATGACGAAAGTAACTATTGTTTGTTTGATTGCAGCAGGGTTAATTACAGCTGTAGCTGTTGTTACGACAGTTATAGCCGTGAGAAATCATAAAGCTGCTGTTGCATGGGCTGAGACTATTAGGCAGCGGCGCAAGCTAAAGGATTATCAAAAGCGGCGCATGTGTAACGACTTTTGCAAGTTTAAAGAGTCAGCTGAGACAGAGGAGGAGCTAGAGTGGAAATGCTGTGACTGTCCAATAGCTGAGCTATAAGCTAGGTTTTGAGCTTGGGGGAGCGGTTATGAAACTAAGAGAGCTTATGCGGTACATTGAACACAATCAAAAAGTGATCCTAAATCATGGAATATGGACAGAGGAGTTTAGAGGCACAGCCAGACAGATTAATCTGATTGCGTTCGGAGACAGAGAAATTGAATATATCTATATCGACAATGATATTTATACACGAGATTATCTGAAAATTCAGTTAAAGCGAGTGCAGCAGCAGGAGGAGTAAATGGGAATACCAAAAGATTTTTATGATTTGCCAGACGATCAGGAGCTGACGTTGACTAAAAAAGAGCTAGAGGATTGCGCAAAAGAAAAGGCGGTTGGCGTAGTTTATTATTTTGTTAATCAATGCAAAGAAATGGCTGAGGCTAATTGGTGTGATAGTGCCGTTTTTGATTTAGGTAGGCTGTTTGGTGCTGTTTTAGATGGCAAGCCATACGCAGAGCCGCCAGAGGAGGAGGAATAAATGTTATCAATTATCATAAGCGTATTAGCATTGTGGTGTTTATATAACACGCTAGAAATTTGGCATAATGCCAGACAAGACAAGCGAGGCGATATTATAGATAAGTCAACTGTTAAAATATTGCAGATACATAATAAGCGCCTAGACAGGCTAGAGGCTGAGCTTGATATTAAAGAGCCTGTGGATTATTAAACTTGTTTTAGCTATTGCAGCAGGAGGGCTAATAACCATGAAAAGACATGGAACCATACCTAAATTATGTTGCGAGTATACTAAAAATAAGCATGGATATATTAGCGGTTGTGGTATGAGAGCAGCCTATAATAAGCATTGGCATTTTTGTCCTTATTGCGGAAAGCCGATAGCAAGATTAATAAACATAAAGGAAAATGAGAACACATGAGATTAAATACATTTAAAAACTATATAGGACTTTGCGCCCACAAAGGCTGCTTTAATCGCTTAGAGGTTAAAATCGAGGTTGAGGCAGAAAATGAGGCAGGCGTTAAAGTATTAAAAAAGCGATTTTGGGTTTGTCAGGATTGCACATGGAAATTATTAAAGCCAGATCTAACAGAGGAGGATTAAATCAAATGACAAGAGAAATAGTTAAAGAATTACAGGGCGCAAAAGGAAAATTTGAGTTAGAGGTTAATGGATTTGGAGTAAAATTTACAGCAGATCATTGTAATGGCGCAGCATGGTTAGTTGGAATTTATTCAATGGTTGATAGATTGAGCGAAAGTACAGGAAAGTCACATAAGCATATATTAGGAATGATAGAAGAATTAGCTAATCAAGCTCATGTATTTGAATGCGAAAGTAAAGAGCAATTGGACGTTATGAACGAGCTTTACAGGCAACAGCTAGAAAAGTAGGAGGAGCGGTAATGAATTTTATAAATAATACCTGTAACGACAAGTGTTCTAAATGCGCTAGCTGTTGCGGTTCGCTCCTGCCTTTAACTGAAAAAGATATAAAACGCATTAAATATATTGTTAAATCCAGAAAGCTAAAGCCATGTAGACCAAAGGCAGCTGTTGCGGTTGGATTTGATTTAGTTTGTCCGTTTTTAACTGTAGAAAAAAAATGTAGTATTTACGAGTATAGACCTGCCATTTGCAAGTATTTTTATTGCAACAAGGCAGATAAACCAAAGTCAAAAGAGGAGTTATTAGAAATGAGCGGCGCTCAGCCTTTTGACATGAGAGATTTTTTCAAGTAATGGAGGAGCGGTTATGGAAATTGAAATAGGATGGAGGCTATTTTGGTGCATTATTATAGCGGTTATTTTATTTGGCGAGAGTAGATCATCATAGGGAGGGATAATTAGCTATGCCTATACTATGTAATTGCTGTAATACAGATAACGCTCCTATGGCTAGACATAGGGGCTATTTGATTTGTGACGATTGCGTAGAGAAATACGGCTCTTATGACGCAGCTGCTCTTATTTGTTTAGCTAGAAACGTAGTTGGATTAGATCAAGTCCCTGAGGAGCTGTTAGACGAGCTAGACGAGTTATATGCGCATTATATGAAAATGAATTTTCCAAAACAGGAGGAACAAAAGTAATAGAAAAATGGTTGAAGAAATGACAAAACTAAGAAAATTGTTAACTGAGCAGGGGATTGAGTGGCATGACTCCTCTACTCCTCCAGAATACCCTATACAGATTGATAGGACGCATTTTGATTATAAAGGCTATGCGTGGAGTGTTATAAATGGATTTGGCTCTTATGGAGGAATTGGCATTTTTAGAGATAAAAAAAATATGGGACTTTTAGAGCTTATGAGTGCAGCGGTAAATGACGGAGAGCCTATAGGCTATCTAACAGCTGAGCAGGCTATTAAATTAATATTAGAGGACTAAATATGAATAATCAAGATATTAGGAGCTTATGTTATCGCATAATAGATTTAATTGATTATGTGGACACAATAAGCAAATTACATGATTGTAACGATTGCAAAGCTAAAAGAAATTGTCCTTATGTGCCAAAATTGGGACAACAAACTAGAATTAACTGTTTTGCATGGGTTGGAGAGGAGCAGGAATGCAAATAGCTTATTTATGTGATAAAAAGAAAAAATGTGCAGCCTCAGCTACTTGCGGAGGCGATTATTGCAATCGGACTTTCGAGCCTGAGCATGCTCTAAATGGAATTTGTAAAGATCCTGAACACGACAAGAGATTTAGAGACATAGGTAACGGATATTTTGAGGAGCGATTGCAGCAGGAGGACTAATGAAATATACAGTAATAGCAATATATCCAGAATTGCCAATAAAAAAGCGAATAACAGAATACACTAGCAAGGCTGAGGCTTTTGAATATTGCGGAGGGCTGAGGCTATGTGAAACGCCTTATGTAATGTTTGATGAAAAGACAGGCAAAGTATTAGACTCAGCAGGGGGCGACGGACTGACAAAGGCAGATTTAGCAGGATATATAAATAAATATTGCTAGCGATTGCACCAGGAGGGCAACGAATGAGCAGGACAGCGCAAGAGATATTAAAAGAGATTGACATGAAAGCAGCTTTTTTTGTCGATAATTTAAAAATCCCTGTTAAGCCTGAGGATATAACAATATTCATAAATGAGCAGGATTATGAAATAATCTCAGACATGGCTATAAGCTATTTTTTTTTAAATAATCCTGACTTAGTAAGAGCCCAATTTGACAGCTATAAGGGAATGACGTTTACTCTGGCTCAATACATAAAAGATATTCAGATCGGATTAAAATTAAGGCTGCCAGAGTCAAATAATATGTTAGTACAGGAGGAGCAGTGATAGAAGTTAACAGAGACGCAATTAAAGAGTTAAGCTCTAAAACGAAATACTCAGCCTCAGAGGTAGAATGCGCTTTAAAATTTATGGTTGAAAAAGGATTTGACACTGAGACGTCAGTAGGCATTTTAGAAAAACTTTTAGTGCGAGTGACTAACTTTAGGAATTTAATGGAGACGTTAAGAATTATGTGCAGCTGAGACAATAAGCTCTATACAAGGGGCTTATAATAAAATTTTAATTTTAGGAGGTTTTACCATGATTTCACTAACAATTAGTGCAGACAATCCAGAGGACGAGATTAGAGAGTTTAATGAGATAATCTCTAGGGCAGGCAGCAGGAGCATTTATGACGACGTAGCGCAATTGCAGATAGACGTTAGCAATCTAAAGGCAGCTACAGCGGACAGCGGTTGGCTCACTTTGCCTCTGAGTGAGGGGATTGTAGCTTATAACGAGGCTAATAGCCCTCAGTATAGAAAAATAGGCAAGCTAGTTATTATTAGAGGCACTGTTAAAGGTGTTACAGCTAGAAATACAGTTATAGGCAATTTGCCTGTAGGTTATAGACCAACAAAGGCTAATCCATATGTCCAGAATACAAGTCTAGGCAGCGGAAACGTAGCGACTCAAACTAGAGTAACAGTTACAACTACAGGAGACATAAAGCTAGAGGCTATTTCTAGCGACGCTGTTTTTGGTGCTGACAAGTGGTTTCCAATTGCTACAATGTTTTTAGTTGATTAAATTGCGATTGCAGCAGGATAGGAAATATATTACAATAATATTGCTTTACGAATAGAAATATTCAAAAAAAGAGAGCCGTCCTAAGGGTGCAGGATTGGCTCTCTTTTTTTATGCGCAAAATATGCGCAAGCTATGCGGATAGTATGCGCATATTAATTATATACAAAATGCTATATAAAATAGCTAATAAGCCCGTCATTATTTGTGCAATCCGTCAATAGAAATATACAACAAAAAGTATATAATAATATCATAAGTTAAAGCAAACGAGCCAATAAGGAGGGCGAAAACATGATAGCGATTTTTACTAAGGACATGACATTTGAGGAGCTTAAAAAAGGAGTAGAGAACGAGTCTTATAGATTTTTTGAAATGCGTCGCTACTTAAATGAGAGCGGAAAAGTATTGGAGGAAACTTACTCAATTATTTCTACTGAGTGTGAATTTTCACAGACAAAAGAGGATTTACTTGAAAACATAAACCAAACTATCGAGGCAGGCAAAGTAAAAGACGAGAAAGTATTAAAAAAGCTCAACGCATTCAAAAAGAATGTTTTACTTTAAAGATTAACAAGCCAGAGCCTAGAGCTCTGGCACATGATAGGAGGATTAGAAAATGACAGTTAGAGACATTGAGAGAAAGACAAATGACAATTTTATCGTTGTAGACAACAGGACAGGAGATATATTATTTAACTCTGAGGGCGGCACATGGCAGGAATATAAAGCCGTAAGAGATTTAGACGTTACGGGCATGTGTATAGATGGCAATAAGCTAATCTTAGGAGTTTGGAGATAGGAGGCAGAATGGACAAGTTAATTAATAAAAAATTTGAGATTGCAGCAGCTGAGGACGTTAAAAAGACTCTGGCAGAGATTAGAGCTCTAGTAGAGGAGCATAAGTGGGAAAATAGAAAAGTTTACCCTTATAGCTTTCCTGTTAACATGATTGATTTTTTAGATCAATATAGGGATTATGATAATTTTACCTATATGAGCAAGCAAATAGCTTTAGACGAGATTAACGGACTTATAGAGCATTGTATTAACCCGTGGCTAGAATATGAAAAAAAGCCTAAAGTTAAAATCTGGCTTAAAAAAGAGGAGAAATTTTTAGAGACGACTGACGAAATGGCAGAGATATTAATTGAGGCAGGGCTTGCTGATCCGTTTCACTAAGATTATTTAAGAGGGCAATTATCCCTCTATTTTTATGTATGCTATAATATTTCCAGACGTTCATATCTCGTTTTCCTCATATAGAGTCGTCCTGTTGCAGCAGGGCGGCTCTTTTTATGCGCTTTTAATGCGCTTTTAATGCGCTTTTAATGCGTATTTAACACGCTTACTATGCGCATAAAATCAATTCACAAATAAATCATAATAAGCCTTTAAGCCTAGATAACTCTAGGCTTTTTTGCTGTGTCCTGATGGAGTGGCGCACAGTGGCGCTACTGTAATTCATGCGCATAGCGTCTATTATTGTTTTAGGTTTTTACAACGAACACAGGGGAGGTGGGAGTATGAGTAAAAATTGGTGGAAAGCAGCAGGCATTAGAGCGGTCAAAACATTTTCTCAGGCACTTATAGCAGGAATTGGCACAGGAGCAGCACTTTTAGAGGTTAATTGGAGCTATGCTCTATCTCTTGCAGCTGTAGCTGCTATATTATCTCTACTCACATCATTGGCAGGGCTGCCAGAGGTTGAGGACGACGCAAAAATCTAATAATCAGCGAGGGCTTTTATATGGGAGCAGACGCAACTATAAGCCTATCGTTGATATTTTCTAGTATTTCAATGATTGGCGTTATCGCTAATATTTTCATTTCATTCAGACGAGAAAGCGAGTCAAACAAATTAAAAGAGGTTCAAATAGAAAAGCACTTTGCGCAGATTGACGTTAAGCTAGACGATTTTTTAAATCGCATGACAGATATAGCGAAAAATAGCGAAAAAAGCGCAGAGAGAATAGACACTAATTTGCAGGAGATTATTAAATCTAACGAGCGTATAGGGACGCTTTTTAGGTTGCATGATGAACATGAGAAACGTATTAGCTCATTAGAGGAGAGGGCGAAAAAAATGTGATAAAGAGCATTTTGAGGAGGTCTATAAAAAGGGGGCGAGACTATGGGGAGAAAATCAAAATACGAGACACATGTTAAGCCCTTTTTAAAAGATATTTCAAAATGGATAACGTCACTAAATGAGGAGGAAATAGCAAAGAAAAAGCTAGGAATTAGTGTAGCCTCATTTACTCGATATAAAAACGAGTTTCCTGAGTTAAGGCAAACCCTATTAGAGGGGCGTCAGAATTTAGCCATAGAGCTAAAGGAAACGCTGCAAAAAAAGGCGAAGGGCTTTTACTATGAGGAGGTTAAGACAGTCAAAATTCACAATCCAGACGCTGACGCAGAGCCAGAGTGGATTGAAAAAATAGAAGTTTATCGCAAATATGCGCAGCCAGATACAGGAGCTGCACATTTGCTACTTAAAAATATAGATCCTAATTGGCGCAATGACGATAAGGAGACTATGGACATTAAGAAAAAACAAATTGAGCTGCAAAAGCAAAAGCTAGAGCAGGACAATTGGTAGGAGGTTAAATTATGAAAATATCAGAGACAGGATTAAATCTAATTAAGCAATTTGAGGGCTGTCACTTAACAGCCTATAAAGATCCTGTAGGCATTCCTACTATAGGCTATGGACATACAAAGGGCGTCAAGCTAGGGCAAAAAATAACACAGGCTCAGGCTGACGAATATCTCAGACAGGACGTTGCTAGCGCAGAAAAAGCCGTTAGCAAGTACAAATATAACTATAACATCAATCAATTTTCAGCGCTCGTAAGCTTTACGTACAATTGCGGAGCTGGAAATCTAAAGCAGATTACTAACAATGGCAATAGGACATTAGAGCAGATTAGCGCAAGGCTGCCTAATTACAATAAGGCAAGCGGCAAAGTATTAACAGGACTTGTTAGACGTAGAGCAGCAGAAAAAAAGCTATTTGACACTCCTGTTAAGACTAGCAGCTCAGAGGCTGCTCAGTCTTATTACAAAAAATATACAGGCAAGAGCACGAGCTTAGTAGACGCTCTGGCAAGTATTGGAGTTGACTCCTCTTTTACTAATCGCAAAAAGATAGCAAAAGCTAACGGAATTACAAACTATAGCGGCACAGCTCAGCAAAATACAAAGCTGCTAGAGCTGTTAAAGAGCGGCAAGCTCATTAAGGCATAGCCTATGTATACGTTAGATAATTTCTATCAATGCAAGCCGTGGCGCAAGCTGCTAGAGCAAATTAAGATAGATAGATTAACGCCTGAGGGCGAAATTATATGCGAGTATTGCAGCAAGCCTATAACACGAGCCTATGACATTATAGGACATCATAAGACAGAGCTTACAGACGATAACGTTAACGATTTTAATATATCGCTCAATCCTGACAACGTGGCGTTAGTACATGCTCGCTGTCATAACTATATACACAACAAGCTAGGCTATAGCAGGAGACAAGTCTATTTAGTCTATGGCTCTCCAATGGCAGGGAAAAGCTCATGGGTTAAGGCTGCTATGAGTGAGGGCGACTTAGTAATAGATTTAGACAATCTATGGGCTGCTGTCTCTGGCTGTGATAGATATGTTAAGCCATACAAGCTAAAGCCTATTGTCTTTAAGCTCAGGGACACGCTGCTAGACGCTGTTAGGTATCGTCTAGGCAGATGGAATAATGCTTACATAATCGGCGGCTATCCATTGCAGAGCGAGCGTGAGCGTCTATGTATGGAGCTAGGAGCTCGTGAGATATTCATAGACACAAGTAGAGCGGAATGTCTGGAGCGGCTAGCTGCTGACACGTCCAGAGATAAAGAGGAATGGACAAAGTATATAGAGGATTGGTGGCAAAAATTTTCTCGTGACGTTGACGCCAGACTCGCAGAGTAGACTCCCCCGTCAAGCCCTAGAGAGGGCGCTAGGGGCAAC
>RHMF01000063.1_pt1 | contig 37802 bp, 47 predicted proteins | sample 5365151 | NCBI WGS metagenome assembly RHMF01 (sample SAMN10266501, study PRJNA497801) | feces metagenome | isolation source: feces | host: Bos taurus | place: China: Prairie of Fairy Mountain | collected 2017-08-14 | reverse complement strand
TTATACTTGTTGTTTGTTTGTTGTTTTTCTGTTGTTTTTTTGTTGTTTCTTTGTTGTTTGTTTGTAGTTCTCATTGTTGTTTTTTTGGTCTTCATCATCATTTAGATTTGCTTCATGCATCTGATCTTCATTTCCAATTATCCATTCTTTCTAATAATGAGTTCCAAATTACCTGTTCCATACTGTTTAATCATTCAGGAGATTTGTCTTCAAACATATACTCAACAAATGCAACTAATAACTTCTCAGATTTAAGTTCCTTGTAGAAAGCATATTGGTCATCAAATAGTGTGATAGATTTCCTCATTGCTTTTTAGTTCGCTAAAATAAAATGGGATTTAGGGATGGCATCTCATACAGGTATTAGCTTAAAGTCTTTGTAAGCTGTCCTGTAGAATGCCCCCTTTATCTTTACTATCTCTAGGATTTCTCAGTCTAGAAATCCATAATAGTTCTTCCCATTCCCTTTTGATACAAGTGTAATCATGTTCTTTTGGGGTAATGAAATAAAAAGATGTATTCAGTAGATACGAATAGTCTTCTTATTTCTCATGCTAGAGGTCTAATAAAAAAGCACCTATTCATATTGTACTGTAGGGGGTTATCGTTCCTACAGCACTATATGACTAAGTGCTGATGATAACCCTACCATTATATCTTGTGTAGTAGAGCCTTATGTGTGTGGTAAACTCTAGATATAATGTAGCAATAACAGGTGGCTAAATACTTTCTTCTACTTGGTGCGATAGGTTTGCTGGTCGCACTTTTTTGATAGAAATTATTTATCATTACTTGGTAGCAACTCTGTGCCAACTGCGAGGCTCATCACCTCATTGCTGTAATAAGTATAATCAAAAAAAAATATAATGCAAATCTAAATGCACTTTTTTTATATAAAAAAATTATAGTAGTTATTAACTAGACTTTTATAGTTTACTTTCCCAGACTTTTTTACATTTTTAGTCTAAATTGTAGATTTTTTAACTCTTCATCTTCTACTCATAGATAAATCTGTGTAGTAGTTATCCTAGAATGTCCCATCAGCTTTGCTACATTAAAAATATTACTACCTCTTAAATGCAATAAATCAGTAGCGAATGTATGTCTGAATTTGTGAGCATGGATATGAAATCCTAATTTTCTGCTCATTCTGATAAAGATATTTCTTATAGATCATTCTCTAAGGTGCTTTCATTCAGTAGTAGAATCAAATAAGTATTCAGATTCTCTTTTTCTTTTTGATAAATACTCTCCTATTATATCTAATAATTCTTCTCTAAGATATACAGTTCTTAGTTTTCATCATTTCCCTATTACTTGTAAATTCTCTCCTATATCTTCTACCTTTATCTTAGCTATCTCATGACATCTTAATCAAGTCTGCATTAGCATATAAGTAAGTAATCTATTCCTTAGCTGTGTAAGTTCTTTCTTTCATACTCCCCTCTTAACCTCATTTATAATTCTTCTTTTTTCTTCCTTTTTGAAGAATCAGATTTGTTTATCTGGCTCTTTTAGGTACTCTATCTTTCTATCATGTAGAACATTCATCTCTAATATTTCTCTCTCATATCTTAATATTCCCTTAACTCAGTCTAATACAGAATTACATGATTTTTCAACTAATCATGCTTTCCTCATGCTTCCTATAAACTCTAAAACATCTATTAACTTTATTTCTTCTGATCTATCTAAAGTTTTTCAGATAGACTGTAAATAGCTTTCAAATTTCTTTATTCCTTTTCTGTATCTATTAACAGTATTTATGGATAAACATTTTGTATACTGAATATAATCTAAATATCTTTGTATCATTTTGAGTAAAATAAAAAAGTAAAATCGTTATAAAGACTCTACCTTTTTAATTACCACATAATTATTTATACAAAAGTCAATAATCAAATACAAGGTAGAGTCTAAAAATTATGATAACCAATGGTTAAAAATCAGATTTCTACTAAAAAATCTCTTGTAAAAGGTAAATTCAGGAGTATAATTGTAGTAGTGGTAAACAATGTAAGTAGAGCCTACATTTATATGTAGGCATTTTAGCTTATGGTAAAAAAAGCAAAAAAAACAAAAGCACCATCAAGATCTAAGCTGGTAAAGAAAGCTGATTCAGTTTTTTCTACCTTTATCAGACTTAGAGACTCTGACAAAAAATGATATGTAAAGTGTCCTCTATGCTGATGGAAAGGTTACTGGAAATTAGCTCAGAATATGCACTTTATTACTAGATCATGTTGGTATTACAGATATGATGAAGACAATTGCCATGCAGGATGTATGAGATGTAATGTAATTCTGAATGGTAACTATATAGAATACACAAGATATATGCAGAATAGATATGGTATATCTGCAGTAGATGAAATGAGAGCGAACTCTAAAAAGATTTTCAAGCTATCTACTACTGAATTAGAGAATATCATAGAAAAATACACAAACAAAATCCAAAAATATGTGGATAAGCTGACATAAAAGTCAGATTTTTTATTTTCTAAAAACAAAATCATGACTAAACACATTACTGACTCAGAAAAACTTGTACAACTTACACTCAATAGGAAGTACATGGAACTAAAAGAAAAAGACAAACAAATTGACCAACTGCAAAGGGAATTAAATGCACTAAAACTCCAACTAAAAGAAGATAAGGAGACTATATCTCAATTATGCAGACAGCTTTCTACTTTATTCCTTAAACAAAGACAAAATGACTAAAAGACAACATCCCTACTGAGACTTGAAATTCTATTATGGAATCCATGTCAATAAACAAAAAGCATTATGAAACAAACCTTGTAGCTATACTACATTTGTATGGAGGCTACGAAAAGGAATGAATCTACATGATGCCATCTATAGACCTAGAGTAGAATCGCAAGTAAGAGATAGAAAAAGGTATCCAACAGCTGAAGATAATATCAGAAGAAGAGAAATGCTGAATGATGAGAATGTTATGATCCTAGACTTTGATGAGATGGAGAAATTAGAGATTCTCCCACCTAAGAAATATAACATGAAACCACAGAAGACACTACTACAAAAATTTTTATCCTTATTCAAGTAAGAATGACAAAAGAAAGAATCCTAAAAATGATAGAACAACTACTAAAAATCTATGAAGAACTAGATGACTGAGAAGAAGAAAATAACTTAGTAGAATTTATGGGAGAAGATGAGAATGGTAACTGAATTTATAAACTCAAATAAATGCTAATAGGTAATAACTGCAGAAAATTATTCAAAATTTGAAAGCTGACTGAAAGACAAGCATTTTTTGGTACTATCGTATCTTATCAAATCCAATGAGTTATATCTATGGAGAGATACTTTAAAGAATGAGAAGAAAAGAAAGTCTATGATCTTACATGGTACTTATTCCGAGAATTTGAGTATCATTGACAACCGATGACTGCTAGACAGATTTCTTATTTACTTTGAGTAGATCATACCACAGTAGATAGAACTTTGGAGAGAATAAAATACAGAGTTAAAAACTGACTACATTTAGATTTATACTAAACAATAATGTATATGGATGATAATTGAAAAGCTGTATATTCAAAAGAAGAACTAAACGATAAAATAAGGATTCTACTTTGAAGAGAAGCTACACTAAAGCTAGATAATAAAAAGCTAAGGAAAAGAATAAGAGTATTAGAGCAGAGAGTAAAAGTATTAGAACAAAAAGAAAAACGATACATAAAATTCTTTAAAGCATTTAAATCTTATTTCTAAACATTATGGCAAAAACACAGATGGCTCTTACTCAGAACTTTGTACGATTAGCAACTGATGATACAGAGTGAGATTACCTAGAATTTAAGCAACGAGATCCTGATAAAGAAAAAGTTATAAGAGCAGCAGATGATTATATGGAGTTCTTTTTCTTTACTACATTCAAATGATATCATGGCTATACTTTAGCTTGTAGAACTAATGGAGTTTATGATCTATACAGAGTTTACTGCGACTGAAAATTTATCCTAGAATCTGAAGATGAGATTATAGAATTACCTGAATGATTACAACTAGAAGAATTAGCTGTAGCTGGATATGATAGACTCTGAGAAGATAGACTTGTATGGCTATGATATTGAGTAAGTTTAGATGAAGAAATAAATAGAAGTAAATCAGATTCCTATAAATTATCTGTAGTAGTTCCATGTTATAAAGCTGAGGTGTTTATGTGTAGAACTATAGATAGTATACTTTCAAGTACACTAACAGATATTGAGCTAATTATAGTCAATGATGGCTCTCCTGAGAATGATTTACAGATAGCTAAACGATATGCTGATAATTACTGATGTGTAAAAGTTATAGATAAACCTAATACTTGATTATGTGATACTAGGAATAAGTGATTAGAACTATGTAGCTGAGAATTTATGGCTTTCTGTGATTCTGATGACATTATCCATCCTTATATGTATGAAAGATTATATAATGCTTGTAAGAAAAATAATACTGATATAGCTATATCTAATGCTCTTATCAGAGAGCAACCTAATAAAAAAATATGGAACTTTAAAATAAAGAAAAGTGTAGTCTATACCTTTGATGAAATGATGCAGAAGAAAGATACTACTGACAATATATACTTTGTAGGAGTATGGAATAAAATAGTCAAAACTGATACAGCAAAAAAAGTCAGATTTATTACTGATTATATTGGTAGATCGTTTGTCTATGAAGATATTGCTTATACATGATCTCTATACTCCTATATAGAAAAGTTCTCCTATTGTGATGATGCTATCTATACACGAGATAAAAGGAAAAGACAAACACTAGGAACTGTATCTACATGGCATAAAGAATGAGATACTGTAGAATATTCATGGGAAACTTTTATAGCATGAGCTTCTTATCCTTTGTATCATAAATCTTGAAATCATCTAGAATGGCATGACTTTATCCACTTTAAGAGAATAATTGAAGCATATAAGAAATTCCAAACTCCATGTCCGATTAGAAATTACTTTGATGTAAAGTTAAGAGAGATAATAAACTCACAGAAACTATATGAGAATAAGCTCATTATGGGAAATTCAGAATTAAGCCTTTTAGTTAATAAACTCAAATAAATGAATAGATGTAGAAAATGCTGAAGACTATTAGTAGATGAATGAAAAAAGACTGCTACACTTTGGTGTAAAGCCTGTAGATACTATGTAGATAAAGAAATCAGATGAGAGACATCTCGCTCTTTTAGATTCTACTTTGAATATCGGCTAAAATGCAAAAGAAAATAATCCTTATTCTTATATCCTTACTATGTCTATCTCTCAGCTTTAATCTTTTTCAGCTTACTACTGCTGAGATTACCTGCTGAAAGATAGACTCTAGATGGAAAGCTGACTTACTCTATAAAATCTGACATCATAAACTAGATGGAGATAAAGACTGAGTTCCATGTGAATCTTTATCCTATAATCAAACAAGATGAAGTGTTTAAGATGCTGAAAAGAGAGTAAATATCAGTTTTGTAGAACTTGCAAAGAAGATAAACATAAAGCAGGTGCTATTATCTCTCAGAATAAGAAAAAGCTGAAAATTCTTCTAGATCAGAATATATTAGAGCCTGAATTGTTTAGTAGATTTATTCTCTACACAGATAACATAAAAAAGCAATGAGAAATCTATATGACTTTCGTAGCTCAAAAGCATAATACGATATTTAAAATTGTCTGTGGAACGACTATGCTTGTTAGCTTCTTGCTATCGCTGTGGTCTATTTCTTCATTGGTTATACTTAGTATTTAATAAAAGTCTGCTAGTTATTACCTATCAGACTTTTTTTATTATTTTAAAATTGTTTTTATCATTTAATCAAAAATCATGGAACGAAAAACATCAGACTTCTTTGACTGAGACAAAGTTAATATGTCTAAAGTCATGCAAGCATTCTCTCAGCATCCTGATAAGATGGATCAGATTATGAAGTATGTAATAGAAAAGGTAGAACACTTTACTGAATTTAAAACTAAGAAAGAACACCTTAAAGAAAAATACGATCACAAGCTAAAGGATTTATATGCTGAATACATGGAGGAGTAATTTTATTTCTTAATCAGATTTATTCATGAATTTTATGGATTTTATGTGATCTCTTAAATGAGATTTCCTAAGAAGTAGACTAATAGCAATGGGAGTAGAGCCTCACAAACTTGAATGAGTAGACTTTAATAACATGGAACAGCTAAACCAGTTAGCTGAGCAGATAGTACCATGACTTATAAAGTCTAACCCTCAAATCGCTAACTTGATAAAGCAGAATGCTAATCTAGTTGGAGATAAGAAGAATGAAGTAGTTGAAGTCATAGATAAGCTATAAAAAGATGGTGGCTAGCATAACAAAAGATACCAGCTTTATATCTTATTTATATATAGATGGATACACAGAACTTCTGAGGAATGTGAACTTGGTTAATTATCCTAATCTTGTTCTTATTCATGGGTAACTGATTTGGTGGATTCGGTGGATTCGGTGGTGGTAATGCTGCTGCTTGGTTATTGAATGGTCAAAATAATAACAATAATCATGACAATACAGTGGACTTAATAAACAATAACACTCAGTGGCAACAGCAATTAGCAGCTCAGCAAAACCTCGCTAATCAAACTACACTAATTACTCAAGGTTTCTGTAACACAAACAGCAACATTGAAAAAGCTATCCTAGCTGGAAATCAAAACACTTCAGCTATAATCGCTGCTTCAGCTGCTAATGTTCAGAAAGTATTGGATAAATTATGTGAGCAAGAGACTCAAGCTCTTAGAACTCAATTAGCAGAAGCTAGAGTAATCGCTAATAACAATGCTCAAACTACTGAATTATTGTCTAAACTACAACCTACACCAGTTCCTAGTTGGATCGTAAGTAGCCCTTACACTTCAATTTACCCTCCAACAACAACAGCTTAATGAGATATTTCGTAGCTTTCATTTTAGGATGTTTAGCATGATGCTTATTAGCTTTGATAAAAAAAGGAGTCTAATCTGACTCCTTTTTTCTCTTATCGCTAGCAGGTTAATAGCTAAAGAAATGAATCTGACTAATTTGTATGTATTCATGAAATAGCATAGCAATAGTTTGTTATTTGTGTCGCACTATCTGAATGTGTCCCCCACCTAAATTCTACATTTTCTCATGTTACAGGATAAGCCATACCATTATTCATTCAAGCATTTGTTCCACTACCACTCCATTTAAAACTTACTACATAATTTGTATTGGCTGTCAATTGATATGGAGTTCAGAGTTCATATAATCAATTCGTGCTATTACTTGTGTTTATTGAATATGTAGTACCACCAGCACTAGCATAATCTCATTGAGATATTTTTAATGTTCATGCAGTAGCATTTCATCATAGGAATTTTACTTTATCTAAGCTACAATTTTTATTTGGTCTAAAACATACTCAGTAATAATATTGAGTATTGGATCATGTGTTAGTTACTGTTGTGGTAGCATAGTCCCATCAGTCAAATTCAGGTCGTACTTGTGTACTACCTAGATAGACTTTCTTTATCTCTTTCTGTACTAAAGTCATAGATTATTTCAATAAATCAATTAAAGTCTGAATTGGATCATCTGTTGTAGCTATATATCTGATATAATCGTTTATATCTCATTCTCATACCATCTCTATATGGTTATTATCTATTAACCATTGTAGGAATGTTTTAGCTTTATCTATCAATTCAGTTTTCATTATTTCTACTCTCCATTCTTCCCAGTAATCTCATCAAAAACATAAATTAAGTAGTTCTATTAGTTTTATCATCTTAATAAAATTATGATATAAAATTAACTAATTCAGTAAATTGACTTAGTCTCATTGTAGTAATCAGCTGCATCTTGTGCTGTCCATGCTTTTTTCTCTATAATAACTCTAGATATGTATCAGTTACCACATACTGTGCTATCCTGTCTTTGTCATATTTTTAATGGACTTCCATTATTTGTAGGTCATGTAGTCCAGCTAGTTGTTTTTACTGGAGTAGTATTTCAGTCTACATATACATTAAGTCAGCTAGTACCCCAGCTTGCTACATAAAGATGCCAGTTTGTATTAGCATAAGATGAGCCAGCATACCATTTAGTATTCGTGTTAGTTGTATTTCATGCTCTAACCTCCAGCTGTCATCAGCTACTGGTAGGTGTTGTTATTCCACTTCATCCTCGGCTTCAATTTTCATACCAGTTAATAGCAAAAGCCCTACTTAATCAAGAATCCTTTGCTTTTGTCCAAAATACAATTGTATATGGAAGTGTCTTTACAAGTAGTGGAGATGAGCTTCAGAGATTTATTGTACAATAAGAATTGTTCATATCCATACAGTCTACTCATCATACAGTAGTCAAAATTGTAGAGTTCGCACTTGTTACATCATTTCAATAACTACTATAATCTTTCCTATCTGAAGTAAAAGGATAGTAAGCTAGTGTATCTGCTCATGGAGACCATCATTCATCTACCCATATATATATCTTCTTAGGAGGTGTTTGTACTAAAGTCATAACTGTAAATAGAAAAGATAAATCTGATTAAACTTCATCTCATCATCGGAGATTTGTATTATTTGAGCTATCCCAGCTTCAACTTTTTTTAATAAAAGTATCGCTAGAATAATAATTTCAAGGTCAGTAAGTGCTAGCATCTACTTGTGTTGTAGAAGTATTAGTTATAGTTCAAGTTCGTGGAAATCAATAATTATTACCCCATTGATAGTATTTTCCACAGTTAGCTTCACTTAATGTATTTCAACTATTCCATACTGTTGTAGCTCATAAGTTCTTATCTGCAATAGTTATCCAATTAGTTCAATTAGAAGATAAAGATATAAGTCAGAGTGTAGAGTTCCAAAATATTCAACCAGCTTCTATACTTGTTCAATATAGTTTAGTCCAAGTTAATGTCGGGGTTACTGAATAATCACTAAATCAACGTACAGAGAAACCGTGTGCACGGATATTGGCATCTTGAGAATTAAGAGCAGTTGAAGTGAAACCTAAGTCGTATGCAAAAATTGTTTCGTAACTTGTAGAAGCCCAATAGCTACCAGCCGTCCCCTGATTTGAAACATCAGCAGTTGAGCCATTACGTCTTCATGCAAAAGGCAACTTCAATGCTATTCAAAAGTTAGTTCCATCTGTATTTCATCATCAAAGAGTAGTCCATATTGTATATACAGAACCCCACTCATCTTTTGTTGGTATATGAAATCAGCTATCACAAGGTCATTGATTAGGTGTAAGCTCTCTCCACATATAAATAGCCATTACTTAGAAAGTGAAATATAAAACAGTTCAGCTTTTTGTACTCAGATTTGTATATTCTGTTTCACTACCAGCCCATATTCAAGTTACTGTACTTGTAGTACCAGTTGTTACATTCTCTATTCATCCACTAGCATTAGCCCAAGCTACACTACCACTTACTTTAGTAAGTACCTGTCCATCAGTTCATCAGCTTGGTACTTCGTTTACTGTAACTGCTCATGTGTTAGAGTTTACACTTGTAACTGGGAATGTTATATTAGTCTCTGTTATAGCTGTTACTTGTCAGAGTGTATTAGTCGTTATCGTAGGAACTTTAGTAGCTGTACCTTTAGTAGTATAAGCAGTCTGAGTAGAGAGAGCTGTCTGATAATCACTCAGCTTTTTTCAGCTATCTTTTATTATCTTTCCAGTTGCTCAGCTAAATAATGCTATATCTGCATCAGTAGAAGAACTAGGTCAGGTTACATCTCCTGTACCTGCTGCTCATCCACTTGCATATATATCATAAGCTACTCAATTCTTATAGACTTTAGTTATCTTATTAGTCATAATATTTTATAATTCTGATATAAAATTATGATGTTGTTTCATAAATCCAATAACTATTTCAGTTATTCTTATCTGCTGTACTTAGATCATCATAATCATCTTGTGTAATTACTATGTTATCATGGAATTGTAAAGTACCAGCAGAACTCTGATTAGTTGTTAATGTTCAGATAGTCGTACTACTTGTTCCTTGTTTGAAAGTAATTGTAGCATTACCAATATCGCTAGAACTAGCTTTATTATTCCATGTATATTTCTCTCCAGTCGTTACTAATGATAAATCTGTACCAGCACTTGCTGCTGTTTTAGATTCGTATGTTGTATCTGTTAAAGCTATTGTTACATCTGAACTTGCATTAGATGTAAATGTTCATGCAGAAGTTCAGTTTTGAGTAACTGTTAAAGTCGCATTATTTACTGTTGGCTGTGTAATAGTAACTTCTGTAATTCCTGTAACCTGTCAGAGAGTATTTGTTGTAATCTGTGGAACTTTAGTAGCAGATCATTTTGAAGTATAAGCTGTTTGAGTGCTTAGAGCATTCTGCTTTCCATTCCAAGTAGATTTCTCTGTAGCTGTTACAAATTTATTCGTTGTTGAAGTATCTGAAATATCATCAGCATCCAATGTAACTGCTCATGTTTTAGTATTTACACTTGTAACTGCATCTGTTGGAGTAGCTAGTTTCTTCCAGTTAGCTGCAGTTGAATATGGATCATCACTTAAGATATAAGTCTCACTTGTTCATGTTACTATTGCTATGTCTCATTTCTGAGCATCTGTAAGTCCTGTTAATCCACTTACTGCTGATACTGTGAAAGTATCTGTAATTGCTATAGCAGGAAGTACAGAAGTATTTAGTTTTCAGTTAGAATCTAATACTGGTACATTTCAGCTTGATGTTCCTGTGTTTTTACTAGCAGCAGTTCCTAAATCTGATTTCTGTGCTACTACTGTTGTATCTATACTAAAAGTTGTTCAGTTTTTAGAGATTCATGTACCATTTGAATAAGTTGTATCAGTTCGTGGTACATTCACTACTAATTGTCCATCTCAGTTATATTGTGTAGCATAAGTTCTACCTGCTGTTGCTGATACAGATTCAGCTGCTACACTCTGTGCTGTATCAGATCAGATTTTTACTGTTCCTGCTACACTAGAAGTTGCTCATCCTGTCTGACTATCACTCCATGGTACATTTACCACCATCTGTCAGCTAGAATTAGTCTGAATAGCATAAGTCCTATTAGCATTACTACTTACTGCATTTGCTGCTGTAGTTTGTTGTGTATCACTTCCTAGCTTTACAGTTCAAGCTGTAGAGGAAGTTGCAGCTGCTACAGGTTGTGCTAAGTCGTATGCTTCTCAGTTTAGAATCAGCTTTTTTAATCTCTTTGCCATGTTGTTAAATATAATAGGTTAAAAGGTTTAGTATTCCTCATATATAAAATATCTCTTATCATCTGATGCTGCCCCAGTTTGTTCATCGTACTGAGCTTGAGTCATTACTGGTACAGAACTAAATCCAGCATCATTATCTAAGTCTGATGATTTTCAGCTAAATGCTACAGTTGAAAGTTGGCTACTTAATTCCTGTAGAATATCTGTTATATCATCACTTGTAAGCATCTGCTTAAATACTCCAGTTCATCAGTCAAAATATAACTTTCAGTCTGTTCCATATAATCGCCTTAGATACTCTCAGTTATTTGTTTTAGCATTCATTAGTAATCCTCATGTATCCCATCAGTCAGTAGATACTACATTCCCTATGCTTACTCATGTAGGAAATGAGCTTGTAGGAGTTAGTCAGTCTTCAAATTGTAAGTCAGCATATAGTTCATCTGAATTATTATAGTGGAGTATATTATCTGTAGCTCTTAGTAAAGTCCTATAAGCCTGCTGTGCTGTATCAAATATTGCTCTAGATATTCAGTCTGTTAGCTTAGAGTCAGGTAAAGCATCGTATTGAGCTTGAGTCATATATACCCAAGCATCTGTTCATGGATCTCATTGTTCTCATTTATCTCATCTAGGAATTGTGAAATCAAATACTGCATCACTTGTAGTTCCTGAATTAGTTACACTAGCATTAGTTCCTGCTGCTCATGTAGTTGTAGTTCAGACTGTAATTGTAGCAGCATCTCATTGGTCTCATTTATCTCATTTGATTTCATCTTTAGGTGCTAGTCTTGCTTCTTCAGTATCAGAGTCTAATATCAAAATCTTATCATTCTCAGATACTTCAGATTTTACTTCTATCTCGTTTATTGGTTTTACAGGTATTTGTGCCATTCTATAAATATCTAAGATCTAAATCTGACTTTCCATGATGTATCAGCTTCTTTTCTATTTCTAAATTCACTATCTCGTATATATCGTGGATCAGTTTTAATTCTGATAGCTTTTCAGTCTTTCGTATCAGTAATAGCAGTTAATACTTGAGTAAAGAAGCTACCTAGCATATAGTTTCTGCTTTTTGTCTTCCATTTATCTCTTCAGTTATCTTTTCGTTCTGTGTTTATTGATGGTCTATCATTCCAAATTGTCTCATTGTTAGGTAGATGAGACTTCCATGTAGTGTCAGATTTTTCTCTGCTTTTTCGTACTATCATAAAAAACCACCAACATATAAAGTTGGTGGTAGTATAGTCAGATTTTATTTTTTGGTGGATTTTTAGTAGACTCAGTGAATATAATCTGTTAATTTGCTATCTATCTGTCTTACAGCACTCTCTATTTTTTCTGTATTCCTTACAGTAGTTGCTATTTTTTCATCTAGGTTATCTCCCTGATTCTTAATATCAGATAACTTAGAAAATATAAAAGCTGTCTGTAACATCAAAATAGCTATTATAACTCGGAATTGTCGGTTTTTCATTGATTAGAGGTTGATATATAAAAGATAAGTAATAAATCATGCCACAAGCAAAAACATTTCTATAAAGTATCGTACTTCCTTACTAATCTTTATAGTCTTTACTTTCTTGTATAACCATCCAATTCGGTTTACAAATCTGTTCAGATAGCATATAGCTAATAAGATTACTGCAATGTTTACTAGCATCTTTTTTATAAAAAAGGAGTAAAATTCATTACTCCTTATTATATTCAGAATTTATATACTTTGCAAGACTTTTTTATTTGTTGTCTCAATATCAAGATACAATATGCTCTAATATAGTCGCATTTTTATCAGGATCAAATGATACAAATCAGTCAGGATACTCTATTCAGTCAAATCAAATCTTATTTAAGAAAAGACTCGCATCTTTTTGTGATCATAGCATATAAGCTATATTACTATATAGTTCATATCATATCGCACCATCTTTTATAAATGAGTCCAATTCCCCCTTTAATTCTTTATAATCTAATCATCTATTTACCATTTCATCATGTAATTTATTATATATATCCCTTTGTTCTTGTCTACTTAGTGTATCTTGTTCTTGAAGATAATTTCATTCATCTGATAAATCTACCTTGTATTTATGCTTTAATGGTACATCTTCCAATTCAAAATCAGATTCTTTAATCTTCTTAATTTTTTCTACATTATCTCTATATCTTCATACATTTTCATTATATGTTTTCTCATCCCATTTTGATATATAATTATCTTTAATTTCTTCCATTTTTTTAATAAAATCTTCATACTTGTTTATATTCTTTTCAATAGCCTCATTAAAATTTCATCATTTTGCATAGTCATATAATACATTATTTCACTTTAATAACTCTTTATCTCAATTAAATACAAGAGCTTTTCAGTTCTCTAAATCTGCATATTCCTTTCACTTAAATTTAGAGAATGCTGCCTTTTCTGCATAGTAATCTACATCGTTACTCTTAGAGAAATAAGTTCCCCATCAATGTATCTGTTCTCATATATTTTCTGATACTTTATTCAAATCAAATCTATCAAGCTCAGCTCAGCCATGCCATACTGTGTGGAATTTAGGATCACTATATACTCAGTATTCTCATTCTATCTTTCAGTCTATAATATCATCAAATAGCTTTCAGATCTCTTTTCTATTAGCATAAGTCCCATCTATATACTCCTTTATCTGTTGGAAGAATTGCTTTACCTTTCATACAAATGTAGTAGGTATTCCTTTCACATCAAATTTACCTGTTCTATAGTATTCTGAGAAGTTATCTGCTAGCCATTCTTCAGCTTGTACATCATCTACTTTTAATCTCTTTTTTATTCAGTCTAATATCTCAGTTTTTCTAGTATTATCTACTATATCAAATACTCCATGTAATAACTCATGTGGTACTGTAGATTCCTTTAGATCTTTAGCTAGAGTAATCATTTTATCTCAGTACATTCCATAAGCCTTTTGTCATTCAGGAGTAGAGATACTATCTACTATATTAGTTTTTATTCAGTAGTTATCTGCTAGTTCTTGCACTGTTTTTCAGTTCTTAAAGTTCCTTATGTTTAGTCATTCAGCAGCTGAGATTCATTTCTCATTAGCATCAGCTGTTCAGTATTTCTTATATCTTATATCAGGATTATTCTTATCAAATGTTCAGATATTATCTGTAGCACTCTTGATCTGCTCTGGCTCAAACACTATATAATGCTTAGTTCATGGCTCTATCCCCATGTTTTTGAATTTAGTAGATACTGTGCTATCTATTATTCAGTCGTATCCTAATCATTCAAGAGTAGCTCTTATAAATTCATTAGTCATTAGTCATTTCTCTCATTCAGGGAATACATTAGCATTATTTAGTCGTTTTCTTAGATCTTCAGCTGTTCAGTAGTCATTCTGTACAAAGAAATCCATGACTGCATCTTTTGCTTCATCAAATCCAAAGTCTACATCTATATTATACAATTTTCTCTGTACATCTTCTAAAGCATCATTTAGAGCATAGTCTAATTCATACCAATAGTCATCTCATAGCTCATCCATATCTAATCATGAAGCTGCTTCCTCTTTCATTTTAGATACTATATCTGTAGCATTTTCTCATACATAAGCAGGATTTTTCATATCTAGGTATACATCCATCTCATTTTCTCCTTTGTATAGCTGATTATATGCTTTTTCTTTTGCTGCCTCATAAGATATATCTTCTTCTCATTGTATTCTTTCTGCTAATCTTGCTACCTTATTATCAAAGTCAGGTCATCATCCTACATAGTTATCTGCTACATCATATTCACTATCTGTAAAGTAGAATCATTCTCATCGGTCTCCCTCAGGAGAGGCTAAATCTTTATCAAATGTTCGGAACTCTCAATTTGGAGTTCAATGATGTACTACTAAAGGCTTTCCATTCTCATCTACTACCTTACTAGCATTTTGTGAATCGTTTTCCCAATCTCCAAACCACTTCTTGAAATTCTCTGTATTTATATCATCAGCTACCTGATATTTAGCAGTTTTAGAGCCTGCTTGGCTCTTGCTAAAACCCATATCATCAGGTCAGACTGACTTGTAGATTCTATCGTATATTTCCATAGCTTCAAATTGATCTACATTATAGTATTCAGCTATTTCTTCTATAAGTTTATCTTTAGCTCTTAGCCAGTCAGTATCTTGTTTTTTCTTCCAGTCTTTTCATTCAAAAGTTTTTCAGATTTTCTTTCATGCTACAGTTCATACTCTTTTCTCCTGTTGCTCTAGCTGGTATATTCTTTTCTTAAATTCAGGTAATCTTTGATCTGCTGCCTCATCTAGTATCTGTCATTTCTCTACTTCATTAAATTGTTTTTCATAAGCATCCATCTCAGCTTGTTCAGCCATATCTTTTACAGCTTGTTCTTTTATTTGTTCTAATTCCTTTACAGCATCAGTAGCTCAGATTTTTCTAGCTTCTGCTATTAAGTTATCTAGTTGATCTATATTCTCTACTTCAGTTAGTTTACCCATAATCTCAGCTATCTGTCATTCCTTTACTGCTTTATTTGCTTTTAGTTCGCTTGCTATATTCTTTAATGCTGCTTTCTGTTCAGCTGATAGAGCTTTATTTGCTGCTATAGCTTTTTCTATCTCAGCCATCTTAGCCTTTCATTCATCTGATAGATTAGATATTGCTCTATTCCATTTATTTGTCTTTATCTTATCGTATAGCTTTGATAGTCAGTATCATACTCATGCTCATACTGCTAGTCATGGTAATCCACCACCTAATGCAGTTCCCACTACTCATCATGCTGAAGATAATCGTTTATCTGCTTTTCATGGTCTGTAGTAATTATCTATTAGTTTTGGCATCAAGTTAATAGCTGATACTTTCTGCTCTAGTCATGGTAATATCTTCTCTAGTCTGTCTTTTAGTCTCTTTCTGTTTGGAGTATCCATATTCTTTAGAATTTGGTTGAAGTTATCTCTATATTCTCCAAATCTTCTCTTATCTCTATAAACTAATCATTCAGTTGCTTTATTTAGTAAATCTACTTGTTCAGAGTAGAGCTTATCCAGTTCCTTTAATGGTTGAATTTGATTATGAGCTTCCTCATTAGCTAGCTCCCTCATTCCTTTGAGTATATCTTTTCATGGAGTTCATTTTGCATCTTCCCACAGTCATAACTGGTCTATTCCTTTTCTGTGTCTCATATATTGAGCTACAGGTTGAGCTTCATTAGGAGATAGCCAGCTATAAGCTCTTCTGATAGCACTTGCTTCTGTAGGAGTTACTGCTGTATCTGAGAAATTCAGACTTCCATCATCTCAGATTATTACTCCTTTTTCTTTTAAGAAATCATCTAATTTTGCTTTATATTCAGATTTAGTTAAGTCTACACTATAATTCCCATTCTTTAGAGATTTATATAATGGTCATGTCTCATTAAATTGATTTATATAATTCTTCAAATCTTCCTGTACTGCTGTAGATAAATCAGCTATTAAACTCTTAGATACTTCCTGAGATCTAGTAGGTAATCCATTTTCATCTATATAGTTCTCTACTTCTCTCCATGTAGATCATGCATAAGGATTAGACTGAATAGCTTTTTTAGTCTCATTATCTAATCATACTATGCTATCTGTTAGATTTGTAGCAGAATCTTTTATTTTTCATGCTGTTTTTGAGTTTATAGCTTTATTTCATAAGTATTTTACTCATTTAGCTCATCATTCCATCATTTCTACAAATGGATCTGCTTTGTGTGCTATATTCGCTACCTTACCAGCATAGTTTGCCACATTATCTAAATTGCTAGCAGTTGTTTTCATTCATACTTTAGCAACTCATTTAGCTGTTACTTTAGTTACTCATTTTAATGCTCATGCTCATCATTCTAAAATTGAAGCTATATCTGATACCATTCACATAGGATCAGTATAAGCTGTATTTTTTATTCATTCCCAACTACCATATCTTTCTTTTAAGATGTCTCCCAGTCAGTCTGCTACTTGATTAGCTGAGTTAAGCCATCATTCTCCATCAGGATCTAGATAGTCATCCAATGTAGTTAGATTCATTGCTCATCCCACTAGCATTTTAGCTAGATTATTGGTTGTATCTATAGGATTAGCCACCATGTTCACTACATCAGATCATAAGTTATATGTTGATTTTAATAGGTTTAATCCAAATGTTCATGCTTTATCCCAAAATCATTCTCCAGCTTCATCGTATGATGTATAGTCAAAGTGTCAAAGAATATCATCATTTCGCTCTCATTCTCCTCCCATTAGAGAAGATCTCCATCATCTATTGCTTTTATCTGTAGCTATCTCTTGTGGAGTAGCATTAAATCAAAACATCTGAGCAAATTCATAAGCTGACTGGTCTCCTGACATATATGAAGCAAATGGAGCTACCATATCTTGATTATCTTTTAAGAAAGCAGCCACTATTTCATCATCATTCCCAGCTACCTCTCTTCATTCAGCACTTCTAATATATCATCTTACCATATCTGCTAAATCTGCTAGTTTACCTTGACTCTTATAAGCCTGAGCTTCAGCTTCATTTGAAGCATTCATGGATTTCCAAGCTAAGTCATCCTTTACATCAGCTCTTCATTGTTCATATTCCTGCTGTTTCTTTTTCTTTAGAGTCTGCTGAGTTAGCTCTTGGATCTTTAGTTGCTTATCCATTCATTGTAAACCTAAAGAATCTACATAGTCATTTATTCATTTTTTAGCAGCCTCACTAAGAGCTGAAGTAGTGGGAGCTTTCGCTATGAATCATGTGTTACTCATAAAATTCCCAAATGTATTATTCCCTAAGAACATATTATTGTTATTAGCCATTATATATTTGAATAAATATAAAATTACATATTAGCCCATGAAGCTACTAATGCATCTATGTCATTTCATGTTACATATCATCATCCAAAATTAGAACTTTGAAATGAATTCGTTTTATATACTCATGGTATAGTTGCATATTCTCCTATGCTTTTTATATCTCATCCATAAGTTACATACCCCTGATACCTAGCTAATTCTTGATTATATAACTTAGCTGCATCTGCTAGATATTGCTTAGCCATATTCGTAAATTCAGTTCTTTGTTTATCTGATAGCCTTGTTCACTTCAAAGCCTGATTATATGCTATTACTACTCTTTCAGGTATTCATGTAGTTTGCTGAGCTGTAGCAAATTCTCATTCCCTTACTACTGATCTAGGATCTAGCATTTTCATATAAGCAAATATCAGAGACATATCTCCAGCAGCTGTTCAGTTAGCTGAAGCGAGTATCTTATTATAATAAGTCTGCATATCTCTATATGCTTGAACATTATCTAGACTATCAAATTCTTTTCTTAGTTGTGTTACTTGATCTACTGCCTGCTGTGAGTATTGAGTAGTTATTCATCTATCATTCTTATATGCTTGCACTTCTGCCTCAAATTGATCTAATCATCCCATAGACTTTAGTTTAGCATCTGATGGGAGAGTTCAGCTAGTTAGGTATTTATCATAAGCTCATATTCTTGATTCTGAATATCATTTTTCTCCCATTTTGATTCATACATCTTCTGTAGGAGAGTAAAATCCATATAAACTGTTGTTATCCATACTTACTTTTCTAGTAGTTGTTATTGTTTTATTCCCATCATAGTTACTCTCAGCTAATGTCACTGTGTTATTTACCCAGTCTACATCTGTAACTATAGCCACATGTCCATATTTCCTTGAATTTTCGCTTACTGATGATGAGTTAGAGTTTCATGCTCATGTACCCATCCATGAATAATCAAATACTGCCACATCTCATACTTGTACTTGATCCTTATCTATATTTACCAAGTCCTTTTTATCCTGTACACTATCTTTCACTTTTCTATCTAATCCTAGAGACTGTAGATAGTCATTTACAAATGTTCAGCACCATCCACCTTTATCTCAGTCTTTCTTTCATGATAAGAATGATGCTAGTCATTCTCTTACATTTATCTCAGCATCTCCATCATCCAAGAAATCCATGTCTACTAGCTCCCCATCTTTTAATAAGTAATCCTTACCATTTAGAGTTATTTTAGAATATCATGATTTATTATTAGTTAGATAAGTAGACTTTATCTTTTGCTTGTATTCATCTTTATTCTGAAGCTGTTTGATAAAATTCTCAGTTAAAGCCTGAGCTACAGGTATATTCTTTTCTTTAGCATAGTTTAATATATCTTCTAATGCCTGTTGCTGACTTCTCTGTATAATATCTCAGTATTGAGAATAGTATCCAGTAAGAATGTTATTCAGATTCGCTTTTAATTGAGTTTCATCCTGAACTGATAGATCAGTCAATTCATAGTTAAGCTGATTATTTAGTTTTGAAGTGGCATATTGATTATATAGACTCAAATCATTTTGTTTACTCTGTTGTAGTAAACTCATATTATTTCTAATCTGATCTACTTGTAGATTTAATTGTTGAGTCTGTTCAGGAGTCCTGAATTGAGCAGTCTGTAATGAAAAGTTAAGTCATTGTAATCTCTCGCTCCATACTCTCTGATCTTCAGCTGCTTGCATAGCTAAAGCTTGTGCTGACTGATTAGCTACTGCTAGATTAGAGTTTCTTCAGTTTAATAATGTTGTATAGCTATTCTGTAAATCTACTTCTCTTTGTTGGTAAGGTGCAAGAGCTTTACTCATTCTTGCTGCTGCTAGAGCATCTGATACAGTTCATCATGTGCTATTAGCATACCTACTCATAATTGACTCCATCTTTGAGTGATTCTCATCTAGCTGATTTTGATATGATTTTAATTTATCGCTATCAGAAAATACTCCTAATCTTTCACACATACTATACCAATTATCATAAATCTGATATGGATCTCATGGCTCTAGATTAAGTTTCTGCAGTAATGTATTAAATAGTTCAGCATTATCTGTTGGATCTGCTGGAGTCGCTAGGTTAGCTATTCTTAGATTTATATCATCTAATTGCTTCTGTTGCCATTCTCTATAAGCATCGTTATTATATTCCTTAATATAATTAAGTTGCTCAGGAGTAATCTCAGCATCTTTCATTCAGTTAGATATACTATCTCATGAAGTATAGAGATTAGCCTTATCTATATCTTCCTTTTTCTTCCAATATGTATCCAATAGAGCTTTTTGAGATTCATCTCTATCGTTATAATGGAACATAGTATTAAAAGTAGTTCTATCCTTAAAGAACTCAGGATTATTTTGTCGGTAAGCATTCAGATTATTAGTTATTTCTTGCATTCTTGCCTCACTATCTAATTGATAGTCAGGTTTACCTGTTTGTTGAGCTGTTCATTCTTTTACTGATACCTGTCAATTAGTAGCTCAGAATTTATCTACATTTAATTCAGGATTTACTGGAGTTTCTTCTTTCTTTGGTGTTTCATAATATCATGTAGTAGGATTATACACTTTTTTCTCAGAGTTTTGGTAGTTTGTTTCGTTCTGATTATTAAAATTAGACTCGTTTGAAGTCTGCTGTGGAGTGTTGTTCTTTTCTGCATTATACTGATCCATAAATTTTTGATAGTTTCAGCTTGTATCATTCTTATTCATCTCTGCAAATTGTTTTTTCTGTTCATCGTTTAGACTTTCATACTGTTTTTTTATATTGTTATAATCGTATGCCATTTAATTTTTGAGAGAAAATAAATACACAAAAATTTCTTTTTGTGCATTATAGTCAGATTTCTTTTTTTGGTGGATTTTATGAAATCTTTTTAAGCTCTTCGTTTATGTATCATAGCCATTCCCTGTAAAAATTATTCATATCATGCAATTTATCCTTATGATATTGGCTTCCTGATAAGTTCCATAATTCTGAATTTATATCCATTCAGTTTACTATCTTAGCTTTCATCTCATTCAGCTTTTTTACTCTCTCTAGGTTATCTTCTTTTACTAGAGTATACACATAAAAATAGTTTCAGAAGTTTGTTATCTCACTTAGTTTATGTTTTAATCCATATATATTATATTCAGCTCATTTATAAGAGTTCTTTACACTCCTTTGTCAGTCTTTTTTTATCACATCTACACTATGTCAGCTTGTAATAGTTCAGAAATCTGTGCCATCTATCATTCAGTCCTTTTTATCTTTAGTGTAAGATGAATTTAATCAATGGTTTCAGTCTATTGTGTATAATTTATCTATCACATCTTCTATAATCTCGTTATCATATTTTGATAAACGATAGTAAGCCACTTTTCAATACTTTTTTGATAGCTCAGAATTATTATACCATTCAGCTACTAAATCTACTGCACTTTTTACATACCATCCTTGCCCCCTTACTCTTCATTTTGTATAGGATAGCTCATCTACTTCCTTTAGTTGCTTCAGACTAAACTCATAATTGATTAAATCTGATAGCATTCACATTGCAGCAAAAATAGTACAGCTAGCTCTACTCCATTCGTTAGCTCATTGATTATATTCGTATCTGATTTCATCCTTTTTGTATAGTTCAGGTAATAAGTCTCCATCTCCATTACATAAAAGGTAATCTGTAGCTTCAGCTCAGTCTCATAAGCATCAAATAATTTCTTCTTCCATAGCAAAATATTTATAAGATAAAAGCTCTAAGAATTGCTGTCTGTTTCGTGAGTAGCCTTTCATATCCTCTCTTGGTTATACTCAAATAGACATAAATTTTTGAATAAGCAGTCGCAACATCATTTAATCGCTAGGTTATATCTGCATGAATGTCAGTTATCTAATCAGTATCTGTAATCCTCCATCATCTATATTTTCTAGGAAGTAAAAGACATCATTCTTTGTACCATTCTTCAGGATTATGTATATCTCTATAACTAAGTATCTCCATTATCTCCTTTACTATCTCAGGTTTCAATACTTTACTTGTTATATCAGTCAGCCTTTCTATCTGTTCTGGGAATATCTCGTTAGCAAAAAGTGTATGTATAGAATCATGTGTAGTATTCCTTATCATCTCACAGTTCAAATCATTAGTTGCCCCTCCTCTTGATCTTGGTAATATATGATGAAGACTGTATTTTTTTTCTCTTCTCATTTAGCTTCCTATTATAAGCTAAAATAATTCTTCAGATCTTCTTCCTATGAAATCGTTTCCCTATCTTATATATGATATAGTCTATCTTGCATATTATGTACTCTATCATGCACTCAATGTAAATAAAAAGCTGATTAAAATTATTCAGATTAAAATAATAATTCTAATCAGTATCTTTCCCATCCTTGACTTTCATCATTGATAAATCTCATAATGCATCATCCTGATGGTAATATACTTTAGCTGCTGTCTTATTAGGAGTCCACATCCCAAATCAGTTCAAAAATTGTATCATAACCATCTTTCAGACTTGTTTTTTACGATAAATGCTCCATCAAAGACTTGTTTTGTATATTTTGTATTCTCGCATTTTATCTAGTGTTACTTAGATAAATTAGTTTTAATCCATACTAAATCTGTCTTTATTTCTGCTAGACTTGTTTGGATTTCATACATCTGAGACTTTACTGTATCTACTTCATGGCATTTCTCTTCTAATAAATTTAGTCTATTATTCACATTAGCTCGCATTCAACCTAGTCAAAAGCAGAAAATTATAAAAGCTATAATGTTTTTAGGATCTGTAACATAAGCTTTAATTTTCTCCATCTTCTGATTCATTATCAATTAAAGGATCTGCTTGTGCTTTCCCTACTTTCTGTCAGAAGTAGAAAGCAATAACTGAGAGCATACAGTTATTAAATAAGCTAGTCTCTACCCCATTTATAGTCAAATAGATAGCTTGGAATATTAAGCATAAAGACATAAGTAAGAATACTAGCTTAGTTACACTAAATTTAGTCCAAAAGTTCTTCATGATTTATAAAAAGGAGGTAAATTTTTCTACCTCCTATTATAGTCAGATTTTTCTCTTTGGTGGATTTTATGATAACCTGTAAACATTTATAGATGGCTGACATAAGAAAGCATTTGTAGTATATGTATGTAAGAATCCTGCATTTAGCCTATCTCATGTATCAAACCATCCTATATAAAAGACTGAATGAGCATCTATAGTCCCACATCATCTTCATTGAGTCCATTGTGAAGCCACTCAGTTCATCATTAGAGACACATAAAACTTATAGTTCACTGAGTTACTTACACTATATCATGAAGGAGCTATGAATACACATTGACAGGTTACTGCATATACTCCTGATTTTCAGATTACTATATCTCAATTACTAGCATTAGCATAAGGTCTTCATACTATCGTAGTTTTTATTCATTTAGCTACTGCTTCAGCACTATAAGTAGTCCCATCTGCTGCTACAAATGAATTTAAATCTGAAAAGTCTGAAGCTGTATAACTATCTTTCATATATGCTGTATTCCAAATCATGTTAGACTGTCATGCTTGTACTTTTACTCATTGAAAAGTTCATTGAGCAGCAATTCATGAGTTGGCTATTCTTAAATCATTCTTCCTAGCATTAAATCATGGTCTTATCTGAAATTTATCATCATCTCTTGGTCGGTTAGCATCCTGAAAAAGTGCTTCATCTCAGTTATTGAAGTCGTTTCAGAATTGCTTTCCTGTATATACTATCATCTATCCCTTTGATTAGCAACTAAATCTAAAGCAAATAATTCAGGTGTATAGTTAGCTGTTCCTTTACCTTTTACCATGATCTGTAAACTATGAGATTTTGGTAGCTCTAGCTTGTTATTCAGATTATGGAATCTAAACTCTCATTCTTGGTATTCTGTCGTTGTAATTCCTCCTATTTTTCTAAAATGGTTGAAATCTGAATAAGTTATCAGCTCAGTTCATTCTGAGTCTGTTATTTTCATATCGTTAGTGGTCTGAATTGGTAAATCTCACTCTAATCTGAATGTATATTGATTTCCATTCTTCTCTATAAACTTTAATACATAATTTCCTGTACATCCTTTTAATTTATAATTTGCTGTAGTAGAAAAAGTATAGGAATCTGCACTTGTAAATGTTCGGAAGTGATAATGATTAGCCATACCCCAAAATTCTAAGCTACAATTACTACTAGGAAGAATATAACTAGCATATAAGTCTGATTCTTCTTTCTCTAGTAAGTGGTTTCAGATTACTATTGGATATTCAGCTATTCGTTCTGTATTATATTTCTTAATTGGTGTATCATCTTGGAGAGTAGTTACATAATCTGTACTATTTACTGTATATTTTACTGATAGATCTTTTCAGTCAGTTTTTAGTTCCTTTATAGTTCATGGTAATTCATGAATAAATGTTCCACCTTTACCTCAGAATGTTTGTCAGTAAGCAAATATCCTATGATCTGAAGTAGATAGTATCAAATCATCTCTATATTCTACCATTTTTCAGTCAAATTTATATTGCTCTGCATTATCTATCAGATTTTTAGAGCTTTTTTCTTCAGTTCCTCACAGTATAGCTACTAATTCCTGTCAGTTATATACCCATAATTGACTTATCCCTCTATCTTCTCATACTAAATAGAGTAAATAATCTATGTTTATTGCTCATTTAAACTCACATCCATAAGCTACATAAGGAGTTCCCGTTCATCATGATAAATCACAAGGTATAATGTATCAGTTTCAGTCCATATTTCATATCATGTAGACTTGCTCATTCCATACTATAAGTCAGACTATATCCATTGATACATTGCTCTCCCATCATGCATAAGCTGTAAAGTCATAGCTTACTTTCTTCTCTCAGTTTACATCTACCCAAGTTCATGCCCAAGTATATAATGGTTGGAAGCTAGTCCCTTTCATCCAATAATACTCTCCTACAGGAATCAAACTTCTATCCCTAACTGCTAAATAAGAATAATATTCATTATAATCTCAGTCTGCCTGATTTCATCTCATCTTCCAGCTCTCATCAGGTCATCAGTTCATATCTATATAGAACTCTCCACTCCAAGCATAATTACTTACTCATGTATGCTGTGTAAATTTGAATGTAAGAGTAACCGTTTTCCAGCTACTATATGTTGGTCATACAGGTATATTCAATAATACTCATCCACTATCTTTTATATCTCATGAAAATGTTATAGTCTGATCCTGCCATGTGTTAGCTGTAACCATTTCATCCATTTGAGCATCATAATAATATTTATGATGCCTTACTACTACTGAATCTAATGTTATATCAGTATCACTTGAGTTATCTTGATCTGCATATATTCTAATAGGTACATTAGCCATTGCTGAATCTACTCTAATCGCTATCTCTCATAAGCTTCAGGAACTTGATGTTTTCTTAAAAACATATCCAAAATTATATGGACTTCCTGACTGCTGTGTAAACATACTATCTATAGCTTTAAAGCTTTTATTTGCTACATATTTTACTGCACCCCAAGTATAACTAGCTTTATCAGAGAATACTACAAAAGACTTTAGCTCATCCCCATCATATTTAGCCACTAAGTCTTGTGCTGTTCATCGTTCTGCATCTGTATAAGTTCAGTTTTTTCAGTTATAAGATACTTTATATACAGGAAAATTTACACTAGGATCTACTACTAATACTTCTTCTCATGAGCTTATATCATAGACTTTACCATCTGTCTTTAGTAGTAATTTTCAGTCTTTTTTTATTACATCTGATTCTGCAGTCGTTGGTTGACTCCATGCTGTAGCTTTTACTGATTTACTACTAGAAAAGATGTCTAAATTCTTGCTCTTTAGACATCATGGTTGAGTTGAATATTTATCTGTCTGCTGTCATGCAGGTAATCAGTTTGAGTAATAGTTTAGGTTATCTATTGCCATTAGTTTTGTACATCAGAATAATAAATACTTTGCACTCTTTGAGTAATATATCTCTTCATTTTCTCTAATTCTTCCTCATATCTTGATCTAGCTCTATCTGCTTTATCAAAATCTTGTTTATGTGCCCATAATTCAGCTTTTAGTCCATACATCAAAACTTTATAGAAGTGTTTTAAATCTGAATGTCATGGAAATATAACATCCTCTACATTGATTTCTGATAAAGTTCAGCTTATAGGATTTATAGCTTCTATCCCTTGTATCTCTAATCCTCATTCTACTGTCTCTGTTGGAGTTCGGTTAAGAAAGATATGGTTATCCTTTAGCTTCCATCATTTATATCAGCATTCTTCTTCTAAATCTGATAATTCAGGTAATTCATAGCAGTTTTCATCATCTGTTCGGATAGATACTTTCTTTACTTTAGCTATTCATGGTACATAAATAGTATTTCATTGTCCATCTTCATAGCTTGTTTGTTCTCTCTCTACTTTATATTCTCTAGCTCATTCTTGTAAATCAGTATTCCAATAAGTCCAAAAATAGTCTTCCTGTGTAGTTACTATCATTCTATATACTTCCTCATATAGCTCATTGAATTTTACTAGAGCTTTTGTGTAAGGATAGTTAGCTGTAGAAGTGTTTGTATCCTCGTATGCTTCTACAAATAGGTCTTGAATTGTCATAATCTCAATAATAAATAATAAGTTAAAAGACTGACTATTTATTAAAGAGAGAGGGAACTTAATCCCTCTGCTCTATATATCCTAGTTAGTAGGTGTTTCAGTTGGAGTAGGAGTCTCAGTTGGAGTTGGAGTCTCAGTTGGAGTAGGATTTAATCCACTTACTTCCATCTTTACTAATTGCTCAGCATTTTGGTCAAATACTTTTCCACCATGAGCTATCTGTCCAAGAATGTTGTAGTACATTCCAGCTTCAGCTTCAGTTACTTTAGCTTTGAATAATTGTCTTACATAGTTGTAACTCTTAGCTCTGAATGCATACAAGTCTCCTTTTTGGATTAAGTTAGATTCAAAGATAGAGAATCCAGCAAATTTACCAAGCCATCATTCAATAGCAGCATCAGCAGCTACTTCAGTTCCTGATACGATTCCAGCTTGAGCTATAACTGCAGATACAGCAGGAGATACTACCAAGATTCTGTTCTCCATAGGTACTTCTTTTTCAGATAATTTAGTTCTAAGAGACATAATCTTTTCAGCTACATTAGCAGCAGTCAAAGTTGATTCACTTACTACTTGTCCAGAATGAGCAGTAAAGAAAGCATCCAACATTGTGATAATTGAGCTTTCTACAGCAGTATCCATTCCATTCAAAAGGTCAGCTAATCTGTTTCCTTTGATAGAGTATAGAGTTTGGATTTCTTCTAGGTCTGAGAATTTTTCTCTGTACTGATGTAATTTGTTGATTACTAAGTCAGAATGAGTTACAGTTCTGTCAGAAGCAGAGATGTCAGCTATTGAAGTAGCTCTAATATCTCCACTATTAGCAGAAGATACATCTGTTAAAGTGATTTTTGGAGAGATAGGTACTCTTACAGTATCTCCACCAGCTTTAATTTGTCCCTCAAATTCGTAGTTAGCGAATCTCATAAAAGGTTTTTTAGGAGTGTCAGATAATTTCCTTTTCAATTCTGCCTCCAAAATAAGTCTAATCTTGTCTGTGTTTGCCATGTTAAATAAATGGTTAAAGAGTTAAATAAATCAGCTCTTCTTCCATAATGTAGTTTAGCCTATTTTTACTTTAGCTTTACCTGTACGAATAGCTTGCTGTACTTTCAGATATTCTTCTCTAGGTAAAACTACAAGCTCATCATAAGTCCATTCTTTGACTTCTTCTTTAGGAGTTTCTACAGGTTTTACTGTTTCTACAGGAGTTTCTACAATATCCTCTATAGATTTCTCCACTACCTTTTTCTTTTTAGTAGCCATACTTATGAATTAAAAGAATTAAATCTGCTTAATCTCTCAGCTTTCTATCTTTGCAGCTACTTCATTATAAGCTGTAGGATTTTTGTCTGCTAGATCAGCAAGTTCATCGTACGAATATTCTTTTTTCTCAATATTCGTTGCCCTTTCTCTTCATGGATTAGGATTAGCATCACTCACTTCATGATAGTCAGCTACTCTATAAGCCTGCTCCCATGTCAAGTTAGGATTAGCTTCACGAATTGATAGAATTTCTGCAGGAATTTCATCAAATCCATGTTTAGCTTTGAAGCTCACTTTTTCTTCAATAGTTCTTTCTAATTCAGCTTTATCTACTTCTGACTGTTGCTTTTCAGCTAGGTCTTTCTGTTTAAAAGCCTCTTTAGCTTGCTTTTTCTTTTTGTCATACAATTCCTTAGAGACATAGTTTTCTGCTACATCATCTTTAGAGATGTAATTTTCATCAAGATCTGCTCTTGAAATGAAGTCAGCTTCGTTGAAGTCTTCTTCTCTTCCATCATCATAAACGATTTTGGTCATGGTTGTTTAGTAGGAAATAAAAAGATGTTGATTAGTGGTCATCCTCCACCGATATATCAGTTTGATTACTGATCCTTGTTAAGAGATAGGATGGAATGTTAAGGAAGTCATCTATGCACTCTAATTCTTTGAGTTCCATATCTCTTTTGTTGTAGATGGTCTTACTCCTATCCTCATTGATTCATGATAGAATGCCAGCTTGTAGTTCTTCTTTCCTATCCTTTAGATAGTCATTGATAAGTCTCCAGAAGTCTGATGTTAATCAGTCTTTTAGCTTTCACTCATCATTCTTATTCAGCTGTTGGTATGTCATTTCATGCTGTAGGTCATAAAGCTATTGGTTGATTATTTGCTTGATTCTCTTGTGATATGTAATTGCTTACTAATTGATTCTGACTTGCACCTTGCATTTGTCCCATTCATTGCATCATTGCCTCGTTATTTGCTTGTCAGCTCAATATTAAAGCCTGCTTTCTCCTCATTATTGCTTTCTTCTTCGCTTTAGTATCTAATGCTTGTTGATAAACTTGGATATATATCTTGTGATTCTCATTCATATCTGTTATTTCTCCTACATCTTCATCATTATTCAGTAGTTCTAAGTCTAATACTGCTTTGTCATATTCTGTAGGATAGTCGTATATTGAATCTACCAATTCATCATCCATTCACATAACTTTAGCAAAGTCTTTAGTCAGAATTATCTTTCAGAATTGATTAGCTTGTTCCATTAAAGGCTGATAGCTTGCCATAAATGCTGCTTTATTTGATTCTTCTTGTTCTCTCCTATCTATTTCAGTTACTAATGATAAGTGTAAGTCTCTTTTAGTATCTAAGTCTTTTCACATAATCGTATATACTACACTTCATAATCAGCTGTTTAGAGTAATATTTTTCTCTGAAGTCATCTTAAAGTTTTTCTGATAGCTTCTATACCAAAGCACATCCCAATAAGTCTTTTCTCCCCAAAGGAATACCTTAAATATAGTTGAAAGTCTTACATTCTGATTAGCTTGGAGTAATTGACTCTGAGTTGCTGTAATAGTTCTTGCATATACTCAGATACTCTGCTCATCAAATCAGATTTCTTTTGTAGATTTCTGATCTATCATATTCTTTAGATTATATCAGTCTCATGTTCCTGATGTCTGAGTCTGAATATTCTCTATAACTTTTCTATTTTCTAAGTTTCATTTAGCAGGTACATATTTTCTTTTACCTAATTTCCTGTGAGCTAGTTCTTTTCAGTCTACTACATCAGCATTATACACTGTAATTCAGCTGAAAGTCTCTTCATGCACTTTATCTATTAACAAGTTCATGATTTTTTCTTCTGAATCTTGATTATCTTTTGCTAAGTCTCATACACATAATCCATAAGGATCTCATTTCTTAGGAAGTAGCCAGCTATGTACTACAGGACATGGAATAAGTGTAGGATCTTTCTTTTCTTCACTCCTTACTGCTTCTATTTCTTCACATCTGATTAGTAAAGTTCTATCATTTGCCCACTCAGTCAGATACCATCTATTATTGAATTTAGTAAAGTGTCTATAAACTGAATAACATTTAAGTGGAGAGTTTACACTAGCAGATATTCCATCTACTCCATATCAGTCAGCCCATACTTTGAGCTTTGAGTCATAGTCATTCTTTAGCTTATCTTTTAATACTTTTAGCTCTGCATCAGTCAGCATATATTCAGTATTATGATACAAGTCTGACAATTCTTCTTCTGTAAGCTCTAATTCAAATCCATGAAAGTTAAATCCCTTTACTACATCAAAGTATGGATCAGGAATCCAGCACATAGGAGAATAGAGCTTTTTTCTAGGAGATTCTGTAACCTTATTCCATCATTCATCTACTGCTAGATAGATTCCATAGTCACATTCATCCTCTATTTTCTTATAAGTGATTATCTGCTCATCCATTTCATCATAGTCAAACTCCAACAAGTGATTCCATGTCTTAGCATATTCTGAATCTCATCTTTTTCTTCACTCTATCTTTACAAGTGGTCTATTCTTATATAAACTAGAAACAAAAAGATTCCTGTAAGTATACAGGCTCTTTGATTTTACTGTGTCTCAGTCTTTCATATCTTCTCAGTCTACATTGTAGGCTTTCAGATAATTAGCAAGGATAGGTCTTTTCTTCATGGCTACTTCAGCTCATGCATCATACTCTTGAGCTACTTTAGTCTGGATTTCTTCATAAGTCCATCCTTTAATCTTCTGCACCATCTTTTGAGTTGTAATGTTGTTTACCATCTCTTATATGTTATGTAAATTAAGATCGTGATTCTATAATTTTTCCTCTTTGATTAGTTCAGTCATACAATTCATTTACTACAGCTAGGTATCTGAAAGCATCAGCACCATGTGAGCTTCGGTCATGCTCAGGTCATTTGAATGCCATTCTCTTCTCATCCAATTCCTTGTGATAGTTCTTTAAGCATTTCCATCATCGTTCTGTATTCTCTTTATCAAAGTAACATCGTGGTAAGATAGCTCTTGCTGAATTGATACCATCTAATACTGATAATTTAGGAACTATCTGAATATCGTTAAATCAGTATTCATACATTTTCTCTTCTACTGTCTTTCAGGTCTGTAAACTCCTAGCTTGAGCATCATGAGGAAGCCACATAGTTCAATATCTATAAGGTCTCTCTCTTAGCTTTCAGACATAATGAGATAGTCATTCTCCATTCATCTCATAATAATCTATAACTCTGATTTCTTTTCACATTCTCTGTCGGAATCGGATAGCAGTAGAGTCATTTATTCCTAAATCCCAAACTGTATAAACATCTAAAGCTGGATCGTATGGAACTATTGTTCTGTGTCATGCTTCTTCTAGCTGAGTAAGTATTTCTGCATAATATGATCCATTGATTCATGCATCAAAGCTACAGTAATACTCTTGCTGGAATATAGCATCGCTACCATTTTTCTGTATTATCTCTTGCCTTTCAGATTCTAATACATCTTTTGGTATAGCTTTTGTATCTTCTACAGTCTGAATTGATACCATTCGCTGATTATTTTCTCTTGCCATATCTAATAACTCTTTAGCATGATTATCTCATCTAGGAGTAAAATTAAATATTGCCCATCATCCATTCTCTGCTAATATAGGTCTAAGGAAATCCCAAACAGCAGGAGACTGTAATGAATACTCAGAGAATATAATCCCAATAGGATTAGTTCAGACAATGGAGTCTACATTATCAGATCATATAATCTGAATTATGCTTCAGTTAATTAACTCCACTTTCATTTCTGTGTCGTTTTTTCTTTTAATGATCTCATCAGGAATATGTCTAATAGTCTTCCATCAGTCTTTATCTATTCAGTCTCGGAGAGCTTTTTTACCCTGAGAATAAGTAGGAAAGACATAATAGTAAGTTCAGACATCTTCCATAGCTTTCTTAACGATAAGGTTGAAGCAGGTCTTATCTTTTCATGCTCTACGATGTCGTACCATTATGATTCTCCTAGTTCAGTTATCTATAGCTTCATAGATAGGAATCTGATAATCTCTAGGAGTAAAGTGGTAAGGAATAGTTAGTTCTGTCATTTCTTGTAAGATACAATGTTAATGTTTAAAGTACCATCTTGTTCTACTCTATCAGTAAATAGCTTATTATACTTTCAGAGTTTCTCATAAGCAGAATTTGCATTAGATAGGTCTAAGATTCTTTGTCTCTTTCAGTTCTTTTCTACTTCTTTTCTTCCCATTCAGATTTCAGCAATTTCTCTTAATCAGTTTAATACATAATCTACTCATACATCTAATTTCTCTGTTTTCTTTTCTACCTTTGATGCTAAATAGTTTTGAATACTAGGATTTACTAACAATTTAGGTCAGCAAGCATTCGCTGTTTTGTCGCTTACTCAGTACACTTTTCTATAAGCATCAGTAGCATTGAAAGTCTTTAGGTACTCTAGACAGAATAACTTTTGTTTTTCGTTAAGTTCTTCTTTCATTATGGTGTCTCTATATAAACGAATGGAGTATAATCAGTTTTTAAAAATTGGTGGATTTTTCTTTTAAGAAAAAGGAGAGAATCAACTCCCCTTTATTCCATAGACTAAACAATGAAGAAGAACTACACTACTTATCGTAGCAGATGCATTATAATCAGTTTTTATTTTTTGGTGGATTTTCTTCTTTGATATTTCATTTCAGTTTAGCAGTAAGTATTCTAGCTATTTCTACTACCTTATCTTTATTTTCTTCAAAGTTATTAGAAAGCTGATTTATCTCCTCTGCCAGTTCTAACTCCTCACTTGTCATTCAGATTTCTTTTTAGAATTTAAAATATTAAATAAGCATTCTCTACAATTCTCTATCTTAATTCATAACTCACAATCTTCACATATACTCTCTACATATTTGGTTAGTTTGTCCATTGGTTAAATGTAATATATAAATCTGATTACTTTCTAAAGCCATACTGCACTATGGCTATTGGAAGTTTCTATTTCTTATTATTTTCTCCTATGGTGCAGCATAGGTTGCAGGAACATGAAAGGTATCTTTATCTCACCCCCTATAATCTCTCGGTTATAGGATTCCTGACTGTATCCTTTAGTGGCGATTTACATTCCAATTTCCTATACAGGTTGTTTAAGTTCCCAATTGATCCATACACAGAATGCTATTACAAGTATTACTGCTATTCGTGTAAGTGTCTCTAATAGTTTGTCTTCTTTTTGCATAGTTTTATAAATCTGATCTAAATACCACTACCATACTCGGAAATGGTGCTGAGTTTTTGCTATCTCAGAACTTTAGCCTCCCTCTGATAAATCTTATCTCGGATTTGTGATAGATATAATCATGAAATCGGCTTGTATCTGTTCTCGCTGGGAGAAGCATAACAACAACCCCCCCCCCCTCGCAAAACTCCCCTTTTGAACTCGCTTTTTGATTTCTTTTCAATATGGAGGATTACAATATACTATCTCATTATCTCGGCTCTGTTTCAGTCAGTCTTGTTCTTTTGTATAGTATTTCTCGCATTTATGGTTTTCATCTGTAGCACATGGATCTAGAGTGAATCAGAACTCAGCATTTAGTTTATCGTAGAAATCCTGAGGAGTCGATCGTAGATCTGTCTTACTACTAAACATTAAATCTGTATTCATCTCTAGTAATTAAAATAAAGCCTGTTCTACTAATTCCTGTTTCTTCTCTAATGTCTTTCAGTTCGTATATAGTACCTCAAAGACATTACTTCATGCACCAAATCCACTCATAGTTCTGTTCTTAGTCATATTCAAAGCTATCGGATGTGGATTTTCTTCACTCATATAAGCTGGACATGGTAACTCTCTGAATCGTTTATCTAAAGCCTTATAATCAAAAGCTCATTCCTGTACCTTATAAGTTCATGTTCATCTATATGGTGGATCACAATAAATCACAGTTTCATCAAGTGGAGTCTCAATTTTCAAGTTCTTGTAGTTCAAATTCAGAATTTCTAAATGCTCTAACCTTTCTAAATGCTGTATTCTCACAAAATTCTCCAAGTCTTGAAGCCTGAATAAAAGCTCTTGCTCTCTGTCTGAAAAATACTGTTTCAATTCTAATCTCCTTTCATTTACTGTTTTTCAGTTAAGCTCTACATCTATTCAGAACTTTTTTAGTCATTCATAGTCTTGATTTACTACTGCATCATGTGCAGCTTTTTTCATATCTTCTCTATCTTCTCAGTAAAGATAGCCATCTCTATTATTCCCAAAGCTCCATACGATAGACATTGCTACTGAATAAGCATCATCTTTATCTTTCAGCTCATTAAATTCTTCTCTAGTTACTCGTTTATTCCATTCTTTAGGTATCCCTTTCTTTATCTGTTCCATGAGGTTACACATTCATTTATCTAGATCTACATAGTAGACTTTCTCAAATCCCTGTTGTAGAGCTTCAAAACTAACACTCCCCCCCCTCAGAATATGTCATAAAAGTATTTAGCTTTAGGATTTCGCTGTCTGATATAATGGACTATATCTTCAGCTAGTCATCTTTTGGATCACATATAAGGTATTCATTCTGCCATTTTGTTTATTCTATAATTGTAAATCTATCTGATACATAATTAGCACAAGTTTTCCCCTTTACCTTTCTGCTAGGTCAGTAAAATTTAGTTCATCATTTCCACTTGGTGTAGCAATACTCCACTTGCACTCTCCAATTCGTTTTATATTCATTTGGTAGCTTATGATACCTAGTGTTTATCTGACATAATCAGAATGCTTTTCAACTATCTCCTATCGCTTTTATATTCCAATTACCATTCTCACATTCTATTAGTTTTACAAAGTCCATTCATCATAACTTATAAGCATACTGTACCATTTGCTGTCTTTCATCTTCTCTACTGAATCATTTATGGATCAGAGTTCATGTATAATTTAGTTCAAAGCTAGCTGTAGCTATTGCATCGTTTACCATCTCTATTACTTCTATCTGTTCCATGATTTCTTCTTCAGTAGGATTTGGCTCTAGGTATCATTCCTCTACTGGATTTTTAGAACTTATCTGTTCAGAAGAAAACCCTCTAATTCTGATTTCTCTATTCTGTATTTTTCAGCATCGTTATGGAGTTTTACTTTCTCGTTATTCCAGCTTTCTATACATTCGTTTTTAGCTGTTTCAGCTATTGCATATCTGAATTGTGCATCTTCAATAAGAGCATTTAGTTCTTCTATTCTTTCTTGAGTCTTTAGTAGATCATTTCATGCTTTTACTTTATCTTGGATAGCAACTGAATAAGCTACTAATAGGATTATAACAGCAATTAGAATTGCTAAGATCATTTTCATTGTTTTTGTCATTTGTTTTGATTAAGGATAAATAAAGAGCTTGCAGGATTTAAAGAGAATATTTTTCTATTTAGTTCCATCTTTCTTTTGAATGGCTTGGATTCCATAACCAACAAGCTCTACTAGATCTAAACGCTTGCATTGACTTCTAGATCTAGTGGATAGGTCGCAACCAAATAGTGTAGCAACTATTAAATAGTGTGACAACTATTTCGCTTATCATTCTAAGCCTTTTAGCCTCATGCTCAGGAGGTGGTATCATCGTTTTGGCGACTCGGTCTACATTACCTCTCTAGTTTTCTTATCTATAGCTTGGAGATCTATCTTCCTCTGCTTTAGATGTTCTAGGTATAACTTACAATGCTCAGCTACTTTCTTATCTGCTGGTAGTCTATCATAAGTCTTCCTAGCTTTGTTCTTAGAGAGTTTGTTTATATCTAGGTCTGAATAGTTGTTTAGTCAGTCTTTTTTCTGCTTTTTAAGCCTGATATATTCTTCAGCTTCTATTCAGTCTAGGTTTATTTCATTCTCTGCATTTCTATCATCTATCTCAGTATAGAACAGTAGTAAGTCAGGGATAAATTCCATAATCTCTTCTACTGTTCATACTCTCAATAGTTTATCTGCTTTATTTAGTATGTCGTTCATGTATTATTCAAATGGTAAATCAATTTCTTCTTCAGCTGTAGCATTTTGATAAGCTGTTCTAAGTTGTGATTCCTGAAATTCATCTATCTCGTATTTATCTTTTATCTTGTTTATAAAGTCATTCTGATCTAAACATTGTTTCATAAATTCTACATTGCTTATTGCTTTCTGAAACCATCAGTTATTCACTTTTTTTGGAGTAGCTTTTGCTGTATTTTCTGCTTTGTTTATCTCATCTACTGAAGCTATTGAATCAATTACTCATATTCACATAAAAGCTAAAGCTCTTCCTACTGCTGAAGTCTCAGCATTTTCTAGAGCAGATGTTTTATTGATAAATCCATCTCATCGTTTAGCTTGACTGTATCATGTAAACATTCTAGTTGGCTCTGATACATCAGGAACTACAAATGCTTTTACTATTTCCATATCTCATACAGTTTCTCTAGTTGTTTGAATTGATCCATTAGGATAATTCTCATTGAAGTATAATACTCTATCAGATACAAGGACATACTTCTTACCCTTAATATCTATTGCTTTGTCTTTTAGTTCTGTCATTGTTGTTTGTCTAATTTAGATAAATGAATTTTTAATAATTGGTTGCTTGGATTTTTTACTAGCTGGTATCTTAACCATGCTATTCTTCTTGCTCTAATCTCAGCAAGCTGTTCATTGTGTCTGTGGATTTCCATTTGTCTTTGTTTCTTAAATCATTTAAAGGTTTCCATACTCGCTGTTCTTCTTCCACTCAGTTTTCTTCGCATAAATCTAATAATCTGTCTCTAGCTTCTTCTTGTGATGCACATAATGGTGCTGTATCTACTCGCTCTCCATTGATATAGATACATCGGTAAGCTTTCTCATTGTCTCAGTCTATGTCTTCATATCTGATACAATTCTGTCAGTAGCATTTCACATACTGCTCTCATAAAATAGTTCTTATGTCCATTGTTTAGTCTATTACTGATCTAAATGTTCTTCTTCAAAGTAAGCTACCATGTCTAACATTCTCTGTATTGCTTTTTCTTGATTTACTCGTGATGTAAAGTATTCTACAGGTTTTGCTTTATTATCTCATGCCATTACTTTTACTCTTCTATTCAAGTAAGCTCTCTTGTTTCGTGGTAAAGAATAGTAGATTTTTTCTATCTCTGATAATTTCTCAGCAGGTCTTACTTCTTTAATGTCAAATGTGTTTATTACTGTTCATTCTAATTCTACCATCTTGTTATTCTCTACTGCTTTCTTAAATGCTTCTCTCTTTGTATTATCTAAAGGTAAAGCATTTCTCTCTCCATTTCAGTCTATGTAGAATACCAATGTTATTGGCTTGTACTCTTTTAATGCATTCATGATTAGAAACTTTGAATTAAATTTTTTGAATTTTTACTGTGCATTCTTAATGTCTCATTATAAACCTCTGAATAGTTTTGGTAGATTTTCATAGGTCATGAGCATATTCACTTTCGGAACTTAATCTGCATACTTGCTTTTAATACATTCAAAGCAAATTCTGTTCTCTCCTGTCAGATTTTTTCTGCAAATTCCCCAAATTCTTTAGCTGTGAGAATGAAATTTGCAAAGTACCTATCTTTTGTTTTATCGTATGCTATTCATAAATTGTTGCATTGTTCTTTTATTAAATTCACTAGATCATTTATTTTTTTATCTCCATGTTCATTTGAGATAGAGCTTTGCTCTACTAATTCGTTAGAATTAGTTTCTATTTCTTCTTTTACTTTATCTTCTATCTTATTACTTATACT
>RHMF01000062.1_pt1 | contig 37849 bp, 48 predicted proteins | sample 5365151 | NCBI WGS metagenome assembly RHMF01 (sample SAMN10266501, study PRJNA497801) | feces metagenome | isolation source: feces | host: Bos taurus | place: China: Prairie of Fairy Mountain | collected 2017-08-14 | reverse complement strand
GACTTTTCTAACCATTCATCTGCTTGTTTCTGAGTAATTGTTAATCCTTGATAAATGCTTGTGCCAGTAATATCTTTGTCAGCACTTGTACAACCGAAACCAATTGTCCATATGCCAACTGAGTCCCGATAGGCTGTCAAGCGACAGCCCTCGAACTCCTTAATGAGATTTAATCCTTTTTGAGATATTTTCATAATCTACCTCCGTTATAGAAAAGGGGCATATTTCAGCCCCTATAAATTATGCGTTAAGCTGTTCCAAAATGTAGTCAATAATCGTAGTCAAATCCCTAATGTATTCCGCATCAAGGATAGCACCTGCATCAGCGAACACATTATTTATGCCTTGCAATGACTTAACTTGAGTAGGAGTGAGTTGGATAGTGAGTGGTGTGGCGAGTTCGTAAACGAGCATAGTTCCGCTTAAGTATTCTTTAACTTCAGTGAAAGATGAAAATGTATGCGTTCCATCACAAAGGTATATTTCATAAACTTGAGCACCACCTTCTGAATACCAATACCGAAACGTACCACTTACACCATAATAATTTCCACCTGTTTCCCTACCATCAAACTTATATTTTGAACAAATAAATTGAGTATTGTTAGCCCATTTATATGGAATTGATAGGGTTGTATAGTAATGATAAGCGGATAACGAACCACTCCAAGTTAAGTCGCCTAGGTCAACTCCGACTCCGAGTACTGTTAACAATCCGCTTACTACATCAAGTTTACACCAATAATAAGTATCTCCGAGTTGGATTGTGATGGTTTGTCCGTTGTAGGCATGATATTCTGTGTCGGTTGATGGGTAGTTTATGCTTATGTCGTTGTTGTAGGTTGTGCCATACTGAGTTACACATCTAAACATCATAAAGAAAGCATTTGGTGGTGTCGTAATAACTTCCCTATTTGTTTCACTACTAATAAATGTTTTATCTTTTCCATAATAGCAAATAACAAAGTTGCTATCACTTAAACCACTTGCATAATATTTTATGTAGTAGCTTGTGTTTGCTTTTATAGGGATGTAGTTTTTACTTCTTATCATGTAGCCATTCGGCACTTTTTCTCCCGTTGTTTCATCAAGAGAACCACTTTCCCACTCTTCATCCCACTGATTAACACCAACAACCCCCACATTAGCCCCATTCCATCCGCTGATAGGGCAGATGTTGGAGTATGGAGCAAATGTATCATCTGAGACAGAGGCAAGGCGTATCATTGGTTTGAATACAATGTTATTAAATACATTTCCCGAAGATGCATATATATAAGCACTACCAATTGAGTCACTGCTTATAGTTACATTCACTTCCTTTTGTGTACTTAAAGTAATTGCAACATTAGGGCTTGCTAGAGACAGCCACAAATTTGAAATATTAACTGTTTGGTCATTACTCCATATATAAGAACCATTTGGAATACTGATGTTTGTTGCTATATTAAAGGTTATATCTGCACTTGCCGTACCATTAAATCTAATGCCCGTAACATCCCCACTATTGCTTGTTTCAATAGTAATGGTGACATTATTTATTGTGGTACTATTTCCGCTCCAAGGGTGATATGTATTAACTGCCTTGATGCCTTCAACTGTCATTGGTAACTTATTCTTCCCAGCGCCACCAACCCAAGGAGCATCATACCCATGTAAGTCTTGCACTGGCTCGATACCTACTTCAAGCTTTGGCATTGGTAAATCACTTCCGTCTGGGAAGGTTGCTATGTCTCCGCTTGCTGTTCCTACTGCGGTTAAAGATGATAAGTCGGCTACTTTATTCTCAACTAAGGACTGTCCATGTGATACTATGTCATCTACTTTGCCAGCTTCATCTAAAACCTCTACGATTGCATCCTGTACATTTGTTGATTCAAGCTCTGTGTTCGAATTATCAAAGCTGACGTCACTTGCACTTCCACTTGTCGCTACCGTGGCTAAGTCTGCACTGTTTGCCTTTGTCGCAAGTGCATCATAGATACCATTACTCTTGACTGGATTGTTGCTGTTGTCCGTAGGAACATCATCGAAAGTTAATGCATCTTGCTTAGCTGACCATGTAGACTTCTCCGTATCGGTCACCGTCCTATGCGTACTGTCATCACCAAGGTCTGCCAGAGTAAGGTTGTCTATTCTTGACTCAATAGATTCTATCAATGCGCCTATACTTGTTCCGGTAACCTTGTTTGTGTCCCAGTCACCAGCTGCCTTGTCTGCGATAAAAATAAAAAGCGCATCCTCATACAAAACGATGTCATCCTTTGTATAAGCTACGCTTGTGCTAAACTCTGGCGCTATATCATCCTCAATTTTCGACAAATCCATGCCGTTCAGAATCGCTGATCTCAAGTTGGCAAGATTTATCTTAGTCGTACCATTCAGTGCGCTGTCCTTCAGGAACCAATCATCAGTAAAGACTTCGCTACTTGCTATCTGTTCGATTACCCTTTTCTCTCCCATTTTCTTTACCCTCACTTTCTGCTAAAAGTTTTTGTGCCTGCTCATATTGCTGTCTCGCTAATTCTCCAAACTGACTTCCTAGTTTTCCTAAAAAGTCAGAAATAACAATCGCCGGAACCTTGTCTATGTACTTGTTAAGGCTCTCGGCGACTTCTTTCTTAAAATCTTCTATATTTACTATTGTTTGTGCATCCATAGGCTGTCTCCTTATAAATTCCTTATTTCCAAATAAGAGAAATGTATCTTGTAACCACTTCCACTTGGTAACGTACCACTCCAAAATGCGCTTGCAGCAACTATTTCTGGATTTGTTATATATATTGGAAACTGAGTAACCCAACCACTGCTTGCAGGTTGTAACCAACATAGGAATTTATAGCCGCTGTCTAATGACACATAATTGACTAATGCTTGCGAATTACCACTCATGCTTGAACAGTCTATATCAAAAGTCTTTATTTTGACTAAGTCAGCCATATCCTGTATTGATTGCCTTAGGCTTATGTTTCCATTGCCCCAACCATGTAGACCATAATTGATTAAGTCAATGGCTCCTTTTTCATCACCTCTAAAATGTAATAATTTTGTTCTATCTTCTTCATTCAGAGCATATGGATCTACTAACAGTTGTAATTCAAGCCCAAGATGGTCCCACTTCATATGTGTGGTAAACCCACCTGTTACATCACCACTTCCATTGCTGAATACATTCTGCGCAAAAAAGTCTGCTTTTGATATAAAATAATCTGCTTCTTTTCTTGTTGGTGTAAGTTGATGATATTCAATCGCTTCATAAACGTAATTGCCACCCCAACTTCCAAGTATGTTATCTTCCGCATCTTTGATTTTAAATGAACCATGCTGTGTTGCTGATGGAACAACAGTAAAACTTTTCGACACGACATTTCCGTTGGTGTCAACGCTAAAGTTATTTGAATTTATTTCCAGGTTGTTTGCAGTCAACTCAATCTTATTATTTGCTATGAAACTGATATTGTCAGCATTAACCTTAAATATTGAACCTGTACTTGCATTTGCCCCAAGAGCAACTTGAACAATATTTCCATTACTATCAACCTTCATTACAATCTGATTGTTAGTCATAGCAATCTGCGACTGTGAATAAGTATCTGTAACTACCCAAAAACCAAATGTGTCCGAACCACTTATTGTTCTTTCGTCATACTCCAAATAGATGATGTTATCACCGTCAAATGCATCTGTGACTATATTGTTATTGCTGTTGTAAATCCATCCTGTAACATACACAGATGAACCACTATCACTTGTTGCAACAAGATATACTTCTTTCTTTGCCGCCTTTTCGGTAGCTGTCATAGGATTAAGTTTTATACCTATTCGATGTGGTGTATTATATATATCTATCAATGAATCAAAAGGCAATCCTGTTGCGTATATCGTGACTACATCATTAACTGAATCATAATTGTATGAAGTCATTTCATAAACAGGTACGTTAACACCATTTATTTCACTAACCATCAGTTCTATGCCTTCGGCTGTCTGACTTATAAGTGAACGTGACGTTGTATCCATAATGACATCTGCACTATAATTCCCGCTTGCATCAGTGGACAGATTAAAGTACATGATGTCGCCACCCTTTGCTGCAATCTGATTAGTAAGTGCTGAACCATCATAGTAAATAGGCGCTATAATCTCGGTTGAACCTATGATTATCTTCAAGTCACGCTCGTTTGTGTCATAAACACTAAAATCAGATGGTAACGTTATGCCAATCTTTGTTGACTCACTATTTCCTAAAGTTTCAAATGAACCATCTGTGATAGGCACGTTCAATCGTATCCTTGCATCTTGCGGATCACTTGACGGATAATAAGTTGAATAGCTTGTACACGCATAAACCTTTATTGCCTTCTTGTTTATCGACTGCACACTTATCATTTCGCTAGTCAGTTCGTTAACATCAATCCTTAAATTGTGAACCTTGCCTTGTGTCCTACTGATTTGTGACTGCACATTGTTAACCATTGAAGGCTGTGACTTATCGCTTGTTGCTTCTAAGTTATCTCTAAGCGCCTGTATGCCGTTCATGGTTTTCGATATAACGATTGAATTTATGGTTATATCTCTTGTCACAATAGTTACACCACTTCCGGCTGTTAACATCGGATTTCCATATGTACTAACTGCAAATGGCCTAAAGCTGACAGTTGATAATTTGTTCAGCAGATTTGTAAGCGCTGTTGTTAATGCTTGTGTTCCTTCTGAACCAAATACAAGAGGATTGTTCTCGATAACATACTCATTCGTAGTTGTTCCTACACTTGTTCCAACATCATCTTCTGAACCTCTTGCAAGCACTCCTGTAATTGCGTCAATCACATAGTCACTGTATTTTCCTGTGCCATCTTCGTAATAACTCAGCGTAACTGATTCTGTAGCTGTGACGTCGATATAGCCAAACTTACCATTTGCTTTCATGTGTCCAAACACACCATTCAGTTCACATATCGCTTCAATAATCACTTTTCCTGACAACTCGCCTTCAGCAACGAAACCACCTTGAGTTAAAAAGGTATCATTAGCAAGTGTTACTGTTTCCTGAGTAATGCCAAGATAAGTAAAAAAATTGTCTCGCAGATTCTTTATTGTCATTGGAAAAGTTAAGGCACTATACCAACTTGCGACATCTGTATTCAGAATCACATTCATTTCGTCATAACAAGTCAGGTCACGCCAACTTCTATCGTTGCTCGGTTCGTCAGAAAACACCTTAAATCTGCCAAGTGCGATTGACGTTGATTCATTAGATGCTAAAGCTATTTCTTCATTATCATGGTTAACTATGTGATTACCGTCAGAGTCAACCAACACATCAGGCAAATCACATAGCAAAGCGACAGTAAGCCACTTGTCCTTAAATACAATGTTGTTATTAACAATCCTGATCTTAAAGCACTTAGCTTCACAAGCGCCAAATCTTAGGTTTTCATCAGAACATATGCTGTCCTCAAGTGACATTGATTCTTCGCAAACATCTTCATTGGTCAAGACAACATTTGTTCCCTCAACTGATATTAGTAGTTGCTTGTTAAAGGGTTCACTAAAGATGTCGTTATATTGTTGTAAACTCATAGTTTGCCCTCCTAATATTCAATAAATGCTATACGGCATGAATCGTACACCTCTTTATTAAGCATCGGAAAAGTCAATGTTCCAGGCAAATAAAAAGTACCTGTTATGTATCTCCCATACTCTTCCTCATAATATTCAAGTGTAACTTTTCGTTCAGGACCATTCGTGTACTGAGCAACCAAGCTGTCCATAAAGCCCCTAAAATCACGTACGCTTAAAGGTATCGTTTCAAATTCAATCTTCGATGCCACATGACTCAGCACTGTCCTATGTAAGATTCCGTTCGCATCTCTGTATGAATCTAAATCCTGACGTTGTGCCGGACTCGATTGATAAGTTCCAAACTTCATTATTTCAAGTGGGATTTTGTATGTTCCCACTTTGATTAGATATTCTCCGTTAAATCCAGACATACTCTATCCCACCTCCTAAAATAAAAATGGACTGTTGCCAGTCCTGTTAAAATAGTTATTTGATTCACTTCGCGTAGCATTAAATACATCTCGACTACTTATAGTTAAATCTTTGCTTGCTATCTGTCTCAGTAGTTCGTTCTGCTCTGCAAGCAATCTGTTCTGCTCCATAATAGCTGTGTCATTATCCCTATAACTGTTGTCAGAGAAATCACTGCTATAAGCATAGCTAGAATATGGTGTAGCAAGTGCAGGATTAAACTGCATATTCCTAAACTGAGCCATGCCCTTTACGATTGCATTATTCATAGTCTGAGCAATCTGAGAACGATTTAAAATTTCCGTTCTTCCGTTAATATGCCCCATTATCTCTGGACCATTCTCTCCAGCAACAAACATAGTTCCATGTTTTGGTGCATTCAATGAGCCTTTGGCAAATTGAGGAATATTGCTCCAAGCGCCTGAATGTGAAATTAAACCACCGTTAGCAAATAACTTAACTCCACCATTTGCGCCTATGATACCTCCATCACTCAGTCCAAAGAATGATTTGATAGAACTCCAACCTGATTTAAACAATGATACACCAATTTCTATAGCACTAAATGTAGCGTTCCATGCCTTCATTGGAGAATCATATATAAAACCTTTTAGTGAGTTCCAACCACTCTTAGCTAATTGTATATAACCTGTAGCAGTTGAACCTGTATCTGAAATAAATTTACTTAATTTACTCCATCCTGATTTACTAAGCGCTACAAGTCCATACACTTTTTTCTCAATCGCATTATTACTTATCCAAGCACTCAGTTTGGTCCATCCTGATTTATCAAGCCCAACGAAGCCCTCTACCTTTTTTTCTATAGCATTGGCACTTATCCACGCATTCAACTTAGTCCAACCAGACTTAGCAAGTTCAACCAATCCTTCAACCTTTTTCTCAACTGCATTATTGCTAATCCATGCATTCAACTTAGTCCATCCGGATTTTGCTAATGCTACAAGTCCTTCTACTTTCTTTTCTACTGCGTTGTTGCTAATCCAAGCATTAAGTTTTGTCCATCCACTTTTCGCAAGTCCAACCAATCCTTCAACAGCTTCTTTACCTTTTTGAGCGGTTTCATTCAACCAACCGGTAATTGTACTCCATCCACTTTTAGTAAGTTCAACTCCCATCATAATGATGTCGCCGGCAGAGCCAATTAAACCTGATAATGTTTCTGTAAGGCTAAAGTTTTTGAAATGTTCTTTTATCCACTCTTTAACTTTTCCAGGTAATTCAGCTATTTTTTCTTTGAGTTTTGTAAAGGCATTTTTAAATCCTTCTACAATACCTTCAAAGATATATTGTCCATATGGCTCCATAGTCTTAGCTGGAGAATTGATGCCAAATATGTCTTTAAGCGTGTTAACAAAGTTAGTCCACATATCTTTAATAGGTTGTGTCCATGCAGTAACTTCGCTTTTAAACCCTTCCTTTATACCTTCGCCTATGTTCTTGCCAAAATCTTCAAGTTTTTGTTTCATACCGCCACTGCTTAGTGAATCTGCAACGGCCGAAGGCATACCATTTGCACCTGTTGAACTAAGGTCAGTTCCATTCCAAAATTCGTTCCACTTGTTAACAAACTTGGTTTTTAATGATTCAAAACTAAAGTTACTCCAATCAAAAGTTATTAGTTTAGAAATCATAACAGGGAACGTCCATCCTGTAATTACTCCAAGTCCAAGGAACAACCATTGTTTTAAATCTTTTTCAAATTGTGTTGCATTTTTATCATTTTGTCCTGTAAGTTCATCCCAAACAAAGCAGATCACTTCGGCGATATTTATATTTACTCTTGTTTCTCCGATTATTCCGTCTAGTATGTCGCCAATTTCCTCGATAAAACTCTGCTCTACTTTATTTCCTGTCTGAATTTCATAAAATTTTGTTCCTAATTCAATACCTGCAATTGCAGCTGCAATTGTTAATGTTGCCGGAATGCTCTTAGTTACTACAAGTGTTCCAAGCACCGCACCTATTGCAAGTTCAAGACTTGAAACTTCACTCTTTTTAAGTCCTGTAATTGCTTTTCCTATAGCCTTTACTATCTGTATTGCAAGGTTTTTACATTTATTAACTAAATCCTTTATCTTAAGACTTTTAATAAATTCACCTAGCTTTTCTCCAATAAGTTCAAAGTCTGTGTCTTTAAGAAGTTGTATTCCTGCATCAAGTAATCCTGCAATCCATGTATGAATTGTGTCACCCAATGTATCAAACTCAAAATTCTTGAAGAAAGTATTTAGTCCTGTCGCTAATGAATTACCAAAGTTTTTCCATTTAAACTTCTTACCAAAACTATTTAAAAACTTAAGAGCAGTATTTAATGAACTTGATATTGTCTTTCCTAAAGCACTAAATAACTTAGGGGTTATAAGTCCATTTAGAAAATCTGCTAAATCTTTTCCAAAGTTTTCAGCTTTCTTGTAAATGTCATTCCAAGGGATCTTATTCATCATCTCTGTGAGTTTATCAGATAGCAAAGTTCCTACCTTTTCCCACTCACCCTTGTTAATACTGTCAGTAAGAGCCTTAGTAAAACTACCAAGCGCATTGTCCACACTTTCTGTGACATAGGTTACTCCGCTTGAATCTCCACTTGAACCACCACCGCCACCAGAGCCACCGCTTGACTCTCCGGACAAATTATTCAGTTCATCAAAACCTTGCAACTGTTTAGCCATCTCTTTAGCTGAATCAGCCGCACTACCTGCATTTCCTGCTATATCACTTGTTGCCTTAACTGCTTTTGAATAAGTGCTTTTTCCTGTCAGCTTTGCAATAAATGCTGACAATGTATTCATGGCACTAATCAGATAATTTATAAAAGTCTGTAAAGCCGGCGCCACAGTGTTGAATATGGTTTCAAATGCCGCACCAAACTGATATTTTAAGATACTCAGCGAACTTTTAAGTGCCTCAATATTTGCCCTTGTTGTTTCATAATAAGCACCACTATTCTGTAGTTCAGTAAAGCTATCCTTGACAGCTTGTCTAAGTCGCCTGAATAATACATAAAGTGACCTGATACCAAAACCATACTTAAGAATAGTAAAAAATCCTTTATTAAAGGTGCCTGATAATCCACTAACCTTTGATTTCAGACTTGATATACCATTCCTTACTGACTTTATTGCACTCGATAGCTTTGAAAATCCACTTATAACCGCACTTCCGACAACCGACAATAATTGTGCGGATACAGAACCAAGTGTAGCGGCCAATGCTGACAAATTGCTTTGTGAAGGCGTTGTGTCAATGTCAACAGGCTGACTATTCATCGTTGATACTGCATTATGAACAGTGTCACTTGTTGTATGTAATTGACTTTCAAAATCTGCAAGCGCCGCTTTTTGTTCTTCAAAAGCGTCAACGTCTATCATATCGCCAGCCGAAAACTCGCTTTGTCGTTGAATAAGTGCATCTAATTGATCTCTTGTCTCTGCTAGTTTTGCTTGTAATGTATCCCAAGCCTCACCTGTGTCAGTTCCATTCGCCTTAAATTCATTTTCTTTGGCTACAAGCTGGTCAATTGCGTCTTTCGCTTTTTCTATCTTTGATTCATAGTAATCAATCGCATTTACTTTAACAGTCGTGTCACCTAACGATTCAAGTCTCGACTTCAAAACATCTATAGAACTTTGTATTGAAGTTACGCGTCTGTCAAAACTCGTTAAAGCTGATGAATCACCGCTCATAGCGGCGTTGCCATAAGCTGATAAGCCGGCAAGACTTTCACGAATTTTCGCTATGCTACTGTCAATCTTCTTTTCGGAAGAAGTTACGCCACTGGTATTAACTTTAGGCGTTGCTGTTGTATTATTAACTGTATTTATTTTGCTCGATATATTATCGAGACTTGTCGCTACTCTATTTAGGGCATTTGTGAGGTTGGTTAAACCACTTGTATTAAATCCTGTTGCAGAACTTTTTAAGGCTTTTAAACGTTTTTCAAGTTCTTGAAACACTTGATTTGCGCCTTTTGCAGTTGCTTCTACTTCGACTCGCAGTTTATCAACTGTTACTTCTGCCATATAGTCACCTCCTATTCCTGAGATTTAGCTTGTAAGTCTTGACTCCAAGCCATGAACGCTTCTATTGCGTTCTTCTTTTGTTCAGCTTTCGACATTCTCTTTTTAGGCTTCTTTTCTTGAAACAGTTCAACAGGTTCCTTGATATACTTTGCATGACTTTTTTTGCCTTTGCATAACATAGGTTGCATAACCTGAGATATAGCTGTTGCAAAAGCTGACATAGCATAATTGCCCCACTGCATATGGTTGTATCTGTTTTCGTATTCCTGTCGCTGTTTCCAAGCATTCTCCCAAACTTTAATTATCCGCGGATTTGAAGTCCAAAACTGTTCTTCGCTCATTCCGTATTGATAGCAAGCTGGGTAAAATGTCTCAAATATTCTTACTCTGGCTGAACCTTTTCTTTGCGTGTATTCTTCTTCGGTGTCGCTGTTGTAGTCTCCTGAGTTTCCGTCTTGGTGAGTGCGCGAAAAAAATCTGATTCTTCCGCTTTAGCACTAAACACTTCCATGATTTCTTCAAAGCCACCACCATTTGCGATAACGTGCTTGTTAAATTCTTCTCCGGCTGTTTCAACATCAGCACCCATGCAATATGCTATGTAGCATCTGAGTGAAGGGATTACCTTCTTTCTTATTTCACCAACTTCTATATTGTTTTCTCCAAGCATACACAGAAAATTGAAGTCAAATTCTTTAGCCTTGTAATCTCTATTATTGATAGTTATATATTCATTATTCATTTGTGTTGTCCTCCGTTATTTTAAAAAAATAAGGGCGCAACAATCCTATAGTTAGAACTATTGCACCCTTTTAATTGGTTATTCCGTTTTGTAGTAGGTATTAACCTCAATACCTTAAGCTGATACAGGATCAGTTGGGTTAACAGCTGTCGCCCATCCAAAGTTACCGGTTGGGACGATATTTACTGTTACATCAAGAACAGAATCAACTTCTGCTGCTGGCATACCATACATAACTGGATCTGCTGTCATAAAGAAACTCTCTGTATAACCTGGAATGTAGAATACAAACCATGTTGCTTTTCCTGATGCCTTTGCTGTTGCAGCTGATGAGCAAAGAGTTTTCCAAACTGTGTGGAATGCATCAGATGCACCAAATGTAATTCCAACTGCTCCACCAACGTCTTTAAGACCTGGAATATATCTCTTCCACTCAGTATCATTAAGTGAAGTAACATCAAGAGTATTTGGCTCTGGGTTCATATCAGGAATTGACTTTGGATTTATAAGGTTTGTAAACGCAGAAGGCTTTGTACCTGCTGTAGTTTCGATTGCATAACCAACTCTAATTCCCGCAGTGCTAAGATCTATAGCCATTGTTTTATACCTCCATTAAAAATTTTCATTAAAAAAGCACCCTTTCGGATGCCTTAGTCTGTGATGTTAAAATGTATCTCCGCTTGCGACTACTCGTCTGAAACGGATTGTGTATCTGTGAACATTATTAAGTTTGCTATATATTGGCACCATTACCGCTGAATAACTAAGCACTTTCATGCTTCTAACAACTGCATTCGCAACAATATGTGCCTCGCTTTTGTTAACATTCGTAGATACATCTATTTGAATCGTGTCTCTGATTGCGTGAATTTCTTGATTTGGGATACTGTTCCCAACTTCACTTGACTCTAATTCGTGAATGTAAACATTTGGAAAGCTCGGTGTAGAGTCTGATATTTCAGTTGTAAATGAAATTTTTGGAAACAAATCAGCAATAGTTATAGGCGCGTTTTGGCTGTCATATCTGACAACAACCCTCGGAACCCTAACCTTTAGCTGAGTTGCAACTATATTTTCCATGTTTAATAAATCCATATCGTCAACTCCTAAATACATCAAGTGCTTTCTGAATACATTCGTTTCTCATAGACTCGGCTGCGTGATACATCGGCATAGTAGCTTCAGTACCTATAGACAATTTGCTGACATTAGCACCAACTGAATCATGGTCCGTGTAATACCAATATCCAGGGTTTATTGCTCTATTAGGTGGATGTTTTGAGGGATAAGTTCCTATTCCATATCCAAACTCGGCAGCTTTGGGATGCTCGGCACCTGTGTTGTAAGCAATACCAGCTCCAAACTCTACAAAAAGAACATCAGAGCCAATCAAGCATATTGATGCATTAATTATTTCACCCGATGAATCAATTTCATATGTTACATCAGGTAGTTTGCTATCGCCCTGCGTGCCTGCAACACATATGCCCGCTATGGAAACACCACCTTGTAAAAGTGTTTCGACAAACTGTTCAAATTTGTTATTAATCTCTTCCCTGTAATCCTCTAACTCAGCTATTGCCTTTTCTATTGAATTTGCGTCAATATCCGTTTTAATAACCTTCACTAATCATCAACTCGCTTTTTAAGAAAGAATCTTTCTTCATTAAGTGACGTTTTTATCGCCACTACTCTGTAATCTGCTGTCTCTTCTTTTGCTCTGCCATAGTCATCAACCTCGGGCTTTGACTTATGCCAGATTATTGTGCGCTCATCAAAAGGTAAAACTCCTTTGTTTGCGCTGATAACAGCATTGTAATTACTTGTATCTAACCCATATTCCGCTAATACAGTATTCCCACTATCAAAACTGATGTTTGCATAAAAAATAGTAGGTGCTTCGTAGTATGTCACTGTTTCTGATACAACAGGGATTTCTACTCCATCAACTACTGTTACTAATGGTTCTCCGTTTTCATCATACGCATATATGGGTTCTGTTGGATCTGGATAGTTAGGATTGTGCGACACGATGATGTCACCCTCATGATTTATAAGTTTGTCACCGTCAGAATCATATATTGTGTTGTCCTGATAATTGGAATACCACATTTTCTGTTTATTCTGATTTAACTGTCTCATTATTCAACCTCTGGCAATCCTGTTACTATTGAAGTAAGGATAGACAGGATTCCAGCCAAAAGGCTTGCACTAAGTACAACAGACCAATTGACTTCGGACATAACTGCTGATGTTCCGATAGTCGCAATAGCTGTCTGACATACAGTCCTTAATGCTCTTATTCCGGCCTTTTTGATAAAGTCTTTACTAATCTCCATCTCTGCCCTCCTTATTCATTATTCCGTCCAACCGTTTATGTGCTGATTTCGCTGATTGCTCAACGATAGTGACACGCCTATCAATCGCATCAACCTTTTTATTTATATTAGATATATCACCTTTAATAGCTTTTACATCAGACGATATAGCATCTAACTTAACCATGATGGTTGCATCGCGTGTCGCTCTTTCTTCTATGTCTTTCACATCGTTCCGGCGACTGTTCTTTAAACCAAAAAAAATAGCAAAAGCAGCCGCAACGCCTGATATGAGTATTGATAACTCAATTGACATTTTGCTACCTCGCTTTTCTAAAAAATGCTTACAACCCACCACCAAGTTAAAGTAAGCACCCATCTATTTGAAGCATCACGAAGGCACAACGCTCAAATAGGCACAACTACTTATATAGAACTCGCAAAACTATCAATACCTATAAAACATTCACGCCTTGATTTCCATGTACGGTTAGTACCGTTTTCATTATGGGTTATTTCCCCTGTGGCTCCGTTTTGTAGGTAATCATATAGTGTCAAGTCCTTAATATTATCGTAGTAATCATCAAGATAATCCCTTTCCATTTCCTCTGTATAACTCTCAGGAAAATTGATAACTCGCTTGATTGCCTTGATTGCACTATTGAGTTTAGAAATGAGTTTCTTGTACTCAGAATCCTCCGTGTTATGTCTAATATCTAAGTCCTCGCATAACTCTTCAATGAGTTGTGTCATCAGTTCCTCATTCATGCTCTTAGTACCTCGTTATTTTTTCACTTTATTTTTAACCACTCTTGGCTTCGTAGGCTTTACTTCTTCTTTTTTGATTTCAGCCTTCTTTGGTTCTGGTGAACCACCAACCGGCACATCCGCACCGGCTGGATATGTGATACCATTGTGTTTTACTTTATGATTGAAAATCATATACACACCCCCTATGCAGAAGGACGTGAATCATAGGCTTTAATCATGTATGTCTCGTCCATTCTCTCAAATGATGGAAGTGTAATTTCAGAAACGGTGGTCTTTGTCTGGTCAGGATCATCAGTAATCTTTACAGAAACAGCAATACCAGTCTCAACAAGTGAAACCTTCTTTGATGGATCTTTAACACCAGTTCTTTCATCAGGAGTCATACCAAACCAAGTTGTTCCAAGGCTGCCATCAGGAATAAGTGTAACCATCTTGTCAGGATAGAACTTCTGAACTGTTCCTGTCTCATCCTTAAACTGCTTTGTATAAACGATAATTGTAATGCCAAGTTCAGTTGAGAAGATTTCCTTGACTCTTGCATCAGTAACGATAACATTAGCTGTTGTATTCTGAGCAAGTATGTAATTTCTGATCTTTGCATTCTGCTTAAGCAGATTCATTGTCAGCTTTGAACAAAGCATTCTTGATGGTCTTACACCTGTTCTTGCCTCAACAGCATCCTGTGCATCCATAATGTCCTGCATAGGATCTGAATTAGTGGTATCAGTCCACATTGATGTTCCACTAAGTTCTGTGAAGTTATTTAATGCATATGTTCCATCTGGATCATAGTCATAAGCATATGTAGCATTATCTGCCTGGATAGAGATTGAAGGCTTACCACTTTCATTAGCAAGCAGTGACATTCTCATTCTTTCAGGAACAACTCTAGCGCCATCAATAAGTGTTTCAGCATCGTTGTAGATTCTGTCACGAACCTCAGCGAAAAATGGACTTGATGCATCCTCAAGTTTCATAAGTTCCTGCTCATCAACCTCTTTAATAAGCATTGACTCTTTGAAATAAGCCATCTCTGTTTCTTTCATCTCAAGACCTTCACGGCTTCTGATTGTTGAAACAGCATCAAAAGCTGATGGCTTAAGAGATACAGGAAGGCCCTTAGAAGTCTTAATCCATTTAAGGTCAAGACCTGTTTTCTTCTGTGCTGGAAATAATCCCTCACCAAGATAAGGTATCTTATTACTTGCAACTTCCTCATGAACTGCTGCAATGATTCTTGGATTATAAATATCTGTAATATTAATACTCATTGTGTTCTTTCCTCCTTCCCTTTTTACTCAAATACGATGTTAGGGAATTTGCCCTTAAGTGTGCTGTCATAAGTTACGCCCGAATGAGCTGCTGCCACTGTAGCGTCAATAACAGCAAACGCCTTAACAAGTGCGCCATTAGGGTTATCGGAATATACATCACTAAGAAGTATTCCATCAGGTGAATCCGTAGATACTACACCTGCTATAGTAAGTGGTGTTCCAGCCTTACATACGCCATTTGTAAATGAATCGTTTGCTACGGTTACAGGAACAACAAGTTCTCCACCAAGAAGTCTTTTACGAATCTCAGGTGAAGATATAACGCTAGTTTTCTCAAACTTCATTTTGTTATCCTCCTATAAAGTTTTTGATTTAAACATAAGCATCGACAATACTGTCGGTTGTCTTTGAACCGCGAGATATTGAACCGGCTATATCCTTTGCAAGATTTAATTCTGCTTCATTCTCTCCGGTTGGGTTGGCTCCGTCACTTCCGTCAGGATCTCCAGTTTTATCCATTCTTTCTTTGTCATAATTTGCTATGACGGATTTCTTTAAGTCTCCCATGACTGCGGCAATATCACCGCCCTCGTCCATCGTCTTGATAAACTTGTCAGCTTCATCATCTGAAAAACCTTTTTCCATCAGACTGTTTTTAAGCTGCATATTTTTAATGGTTTTCTGTGCCTGCTCATTAGCTTTAGTCAATTTATCAATCTGACTTTGCCAATCATCCGGCGCCCCCGATTCTGCCTTTGCTCTCAGTTCTTCAAGTTCTTTCTGTGCTTCTTCTAATTCTTTAGAAGTATCTTTTAAGTCCTTGTTCTTTTCCTTTTCCTGATTTAGTTCTGCATGATGAGATGCTAAAATTGCACTTATAGCTTCTTCGGTTGCAGTAGGAAAAACCTTAAGTATGTCCTGCCTTGTCATCTTTAACCTCTTTCTATCGCTACGATGTTTAACGTCATTTCGGTTGACGATGCGATTCCCTATTTCTCGGATAGGTCCGAATTTTTTGTATAATAAAACCACCTATCCAAATGGACGGTGGTATTATCTTTTGTAAAACTCTAAGTGGCATCTGCATCCATCCACTTCTTTTTCTTCAGCTCCATAATTAACATCACCTGGAAACATCAAATAAGAATTTCCGACTATAAATAATTCGTTTATCGGTATATCCGTATGGTCTACTTCCTGATGCGTTTTTCTTACCTTCTCGTCAGCTTCAGTAATCCAAACTTTGTTTGTCATACCTCTTTCAAGTGCGTACCATAGATCGTGATAATTTGCTATGGCACTTGCACAACCTATTCCAACAAGTAAAGCCCTGAGTTCCGAAGTCCAATACTCTGTTTCGGGAATTTCTGTGTCAAATTCTTCAAACTTAATAGTTTTTTCTTTAGGTTCATCATCTATGTGACGAAACGTCACATCTACAACATTTTCGGCTTCTTTGCGACTCCAATCATTTACATAAGCTAAATCATCCTTGCCAATGTAATTTTCAGCTATGATCCTGAGTCGTTCTTCAGCAAAATCTAAGCAACTTTCCCTTGGGTGATTACCTTCAATCAACATAAACAGCATTATGATTATTTCGCAATAATCTAACGATAAATCTACGCGTTTTTTCTTTTCAGCATCGGATACATTCATTTTGCTGAACCACTTCGTTGACATACTATTCAGTTGGTCGAAGTTCTGTAGCGCCATCGTTTACCTCTGCTTTTTCTTCCACAACATCAATATTCTCTGTGGTATTTGACTTATTTACTATGCTATCAAAATGCTGCTCCATTCTATCTTTAGACTTCATGATTACATCCTGTGCATCACTGAAAAGGTTGATAGTCTTAATTGCACTTGCATCATCAATACCAATTCCATGTAATATCTGAAGAACCTGGGCTTTAACCATCATATTTTCAAGTTTGCTTCGGTTAGGTCTTATATCTATATCAGAAATCGAAAGACTAAAGCCCTCACGAACCCTTAATCTATTAAGGACATATCTGAGCATCATGCGTTCCGACCGCTGGAATATTGGTATTCTCAACTCAGCACGTTTTTCCTCGGCATAATAACCATTTCGGAGTGCAACGGCCTGACCTGTATCACCGCCAGATGCTTCTTGTCTTGACGGCATTCCCTGGATTGTTAGCAAACTATTGTAAAGGTCCTCTTTACTTGTCTGCGTACCATCCTGAGACAATTCACTTGTCATCATCTTCGCGTCAGCTGTTCGGTTATCAGCTGTGTCCTTTATGCTTAATACTCCTTCAACCCTTAATTTCTTAAAAGTTTCAGCATCTATTTTGCTGTTTTTGAACAAAATAAAAGCCTGAACAAACTGATCTATTGCATTCAATCTGTCAGACTGCATATTGTTTATCGCATCCGTAAGGCCTATTGTTATTTCAATATCTGATAAACGGCGCTCATTGTTAGGATACTCAATAACAGGTATCATATCGTTGCCATTTGGTTCACTTAACAATATCTTGCCGCCCTGAATTACATATCTTTTCTGTGGCGTAAATACATTGTATAGTTCACCATTTTCATTATGCCTTATTTGCGTTGAAAATGCCGGTGTATAGTCATCTGCATAATAAACAACAAATGTTTTTACCGGATGTTCGCACTTAATATAAAATGGTACTTCATCAAACTGTTTAGGCATTCTGTTTTCTTTGCCTATGTAATAATATGACGTACCACATATTGAAGCCCATCTGCCACGTTCAATATCAAGTGCAGCCTTATCCTCAGATTTCATATACCTGTTAAGGCGTTCCATCTGCTCTGCTTTTAATTCATCTTCTGTATCTGCCAAAACATACTGAATTGGTTCTCCATAAAGGTCTGCAACCTTGCTGTCTACTATCTCTAAAGCATGATTTTCGACTATTTTATTGTTAATCTCCGGTCTGACCTTTTTCTGTCGGTATAGTATCGGTTGGTCGCCACGATAATATCTATCCAGATACTTGATACACTCAACATTTATGTTGTGATAAAAAAGCGCTTTTCTTAGTTCATCGACTACATTAGCATCTGTAATCAGCTTTTCATCTGTGTATATAACAAGTCTGCCATACCCATAATCTCTTGCTGTTGCTGAAAAAGGTCTTATATTCTTTTCAAACATTATCGGATTACTCATTACCAAAACCTCGCGCCTGATGCTTCTTTTGTTTCAGGATTCTTTACAACCTTAGTAGTCATTCCTAACGGATTAAACTTGATATATCGCCTACAATAGCTGCATCTGACCGTGACAACCATTGTTGAATAACCATCATAATTGTAAATCCTGTTTGCGCATTCAGGACAATATATTTCCTTACTCATTATTACCTCGTTACATATAAAAAGCCCCGCATTCAGCAGGGCCTTATAAAAAGAGAAGTTAGTAATATCAGATCTTTTTAGTCTTTTACCAAGTTTATCAAATCACAACTTTAGATGTTTCGCAATGTCTAATATGTCTTGTTTTGTCTTTTTTGTCTTGACTTATTATCTGTCACCGTAAAACATACTGAATTTGTTGTCAAATTCAAGTAATGCGCGACCATGAATAACATTTGCTTGCGCTCTTGATAAATGTAAACTGTCACAAATAAACTTCCAATCTTTATAGAGAATATATCTGAAAAGCAATACGGTATAATATTCGTTATCAACTTCTTCTAACTTACTTATCTGATTCCGAATAACCGCCATCTTTGCTTTTGTTTCAGTTAATCGAATCCCAAGTGTTCCCTTCTCTTTTTCAAGAACACACACCATCTCGCCAATAGGATCCTTTTTGGGTGAAGATGTCACCCTTTCATCAAATGTAGGACTTTTTAGACTAATAGTTTCATTTTCAATCGACTTAAGCTGTTCAACTATTGCGATATATCTTGTTTCTAGTCGTCTATATGATTGTAAATATTGTTTTGCTGTCATCCTAACCCTCCTTAAAATCCTATCTCTGCACGACTAAACACCTCGACTTCCGCTAAAGCATTTAAGTCTCCGTAGGCTTTAGCACAAAGTTGAGCAATCGAGTCAGCTGCATCATCATGCTCATTTTTGCCTATGGTAACGAACATTGACATTTCTTCTAACGCCCTTTCATATTGTGGGCTTCTCTCATAATATGTTATGCCTTCTTCAAGCATCCTGTCCTTGTCATGTTTAGTTCCATCCAGGAATACTATGAGAGTTTTTATCTTTCCCTCATACCCCTTTATCTTATCTTCCTTTGAAATGTTATTAGGTGCCGGTTTTGTATTGCAGCTACAGGTATATTTACGTTTTTCCAATTCCTCATGTACTTGTTGAGCGTATAACAAACCACCATTATTTTTTTCAAATGTAATTTCTTTAATTCCATACTTTATGAGCATACTCGCTACATCAGGAATAGTTATCTTTACGCCACTACTGTTAAAGTACCAATCAACAATATATATCCAGCTTGTATCCTCATCCTGAAGTCCAATAGGCATTGATACACTATCTCCACCACCAAATGCCACATCACAAACGGTTATAAAAGTATATTTATGGTCCGGTGGTAATATACCATTAAAGAAACGTAACTGATCTAATGGGAATAACAGACCTTCACGAACATAAGGTTGCTGCTGAAATTTTGCCATCCAAAATGATTCTTCACCTGCTTTAATCAGTCTATCTCTCATATCTAAATAATACTGAGTAGAAAAACCTTTAACTTCATAAGCAAAATTACTCTCATTGTTTTCATTCAGCGCAGGAATTTTACGAAATACATATCTATCATCGCCCTTGTACATTTCTTCTAACTTTTTTATCGGATCAAGAACATTCCAAAGGGTTCCAATCATCACTTCTTTAGCACCATCATTTTTACGGTCCACCATTTTATTCAGATAATCTGCAAATGTATCATTCATTCGTTTAGGGCTAAGTGAATGTGCTCTATCTCTTACAAGGTCGTCCACAAACAGATAATCTGTAACATCTATGTTTCCAGTCCAAGTACCATCACAGCCCTTAAAAATACAAGTATTAAAATCTCCGGTTGATACAAATTTAATTGACATATATTCCGCAGATTTTTCAACCAATCCCTTTTTCCCAGGTTGAAAAAAAGCATATAATTCATCAAAACAGTAATCATTTGAAGTAAATAAATCTAAGGCCAACTCATAAAAATGTTTTGCCAACTCTCCTGAATGTGTAGCAAGTGCATTGTGAGATTCTGGTTTTCTTAAAACAATCCACGAAAGAAAAAACACCATCATGGTTGATTTTCCAACACGCGAAGGTTCAGACAGTGTGTACATTTTCTGTGTCGCACTATCTTCAAGTGTTTGTAAATCCTCCACTACTATATGCTGTGTACATTTCCTCGGAAGATAAAATTGTTTCTCATGAGGGCGTTTATGCTCCATGTAAATTAGATACGATTCAAAAAACCAAAACGATTCAATCTTCATCATGTCCCAATAAAGTAGTCGCCACTGTTTAGCCTTCTTTTTTTGTTTATCAACCTGTCTCAGCGCAGTTTCCTTCACATAGTCAGAGTATCGTTTGTATTCTTCCTTATGTTCAGCATCACCCAAAAATCCATGCTGACATATAGCTTGCAGATCCAGAAAATCTTCAATATCAGCTTCTTCTTTGGAGCGAATAGACTCTATCACTTGTTTGTAGGCTCGCTTACAATCTTCTCTCAAAACAAAAAATGCCTCCTATACAAAAATAAGAAGCACCATTTTGCTTGTTACATATTCACCATCACGAATACACCGAAAATCTATGATTTTATCTTACTAATATTGTTTTTCTCACTTTTGATACGCTGATTCCATTTGCTGTCTTACGGATTTCAACATCTTTGCCATCCATTAATGCTTTTGCGATTATCGGAGCATTATTAGTTACCATTTTTATCAGCGATTCTTCTTGTGACGTTTTAAACGTCATTTTAACAACATTATCACTCAATTTTCATTCTCCTTGTTAACACAAAAGACTGCAAGAGCAATTTCTATACAGTCCTTCCTTGATTCTTCACTTAAACATACTCCATTATCAAAATTGACACAGTTTTCGTACTGACATTTGTTATCAGCTGTGTCTATTCTTATGTTTAGCTTCATATTTCCTCTTAGTCTTTAAATGTGTCTCGATAAAATAAAATTCATTGCCTTTTGCTTTCGACACCTCATAATAGTATTCATCATGTTGTTTCTGAAACTCAGCATACGCTTCACATTCTCCATGACATCCAGGATGACGTTTTTCACAATCTTTACAGGGTGCTTTTGGTCGCATAGGCATTTCTCCTTCTTGAGAGGTCGCCGGTGTTTTACTTCCAGCGGCACGAAGGAACTTTGGGGTAAACATAAACACCAAAATGGCAATAGCCTGACGGAGTTTTTGACGCTCCTTTAATCAGCCCTTCCGGCTATCAGGCTCTTAGAAAGGAAAAATAAAAATATTTATGAAAAACTACTACGTCAATTCTCGCCTAACTACTGTCTTGCATTTAACACAGACATAAACTATATATGTAATCTCGCCCTTAGTCCTACTGATGCATCTCTGTTCTTTGCATTTACAGTTAGGGCATTCATTATCTCGCACTATCTTTTGTTCTTCCAATATTACCACCCCTACACCTAACCTACCTATACCACGCCCAGAATATCGCCTGGTACGAATATAATACATTCATAATGGCTTAAGGTCGCCTACCACACATATCACCATCATTGTCACATACTGTAAACTTCGTCTTTCAAAACCCTGTACACTGGAATTTACTTAACAAGGCAAGTGGCAAACATTTGTTCCCTCTGCCTTAACACACTTACGCCTCGCACGATTAAACTCAGCGCAGCAGTGTCATAATCTTACATACGATCCCACAAACGGTTAGACCATAGCCCTTCGTGATTAGTATGTAGCCCCATTCTTGGTCTTGAGGCGGTAGCTTACCTCACGTTGCTATGGCTGAACTCGAATCAGCGACTTGACACCCAGGTCTGTTTTTCCATTCTAAACTACATAGCAATCTTTTGTTGCAACTCATTGGGTATGTACATTACCCAAATTGCAATGGGTGGATTCGAACCACCGACACATTTCTACTCTAGCCATCTGAGTTACATTGCACACCAGAAAAAATATTATTTCAAGGAGATCACTAAAATGTCATAACCCTTCCATGACTCTGTTAGTTATTTGCCAACATGATTGCTGTTAGAGTCACATGAGGGATTTTTTATTTTTTTCAGAAAAATTTTTGGCTTTTTCTGAAATGTCTTTATCTATCAATTCACGAACATATCCACTAAAACTTGTTCCGTGTTGTCCAGACATTTTCGCTAAATGTTCATACATTCTGTCATTAAGTCGGATTCTTAAGTTATAGTCCTTTTTATCGTTGGTTGTTCTCATAATATACCCCTAAAGAGTTGCTTTCAACACCTGTCCTTTTCATCGGTATTGTTACCGCTTGTTCAGGTGTTAACCCTTGCTTTAATCTATAACTTATCGTTGCAGCTAATATCCCATATTTGCCTGACATTTCGGTTACTGTCAGCTTTTCTCCGAACACATCGTAATATTTCCTACGATTTTTCGGTTGATATTTGGGTTTTTTACCACCCCAATGACAATTTCCCGGAGAGAAGTCCTTATAAGAATCATTTCTATATAACTTAACGCCTTTTCTAAAGCCATTTTTTATTGACCATTCATAGAATGTATCAAAATCTTTCCATTCATCACACCAATAGTCTTTCCTATTGTATCTTGTCCACACATCATAGATTTGGGTTTGTCTGCGCGGATCGCCAGGATTGTTTTGTTTTGTTAACTCAGCACTTTTGCAACCGCAACTCTTGACTATTCCCTGTCGCCACCAAGTTTGATTTTCAAGCCTTATATTGCCACAATCACACCTACAAACTAATCTGGTATGTCCATCACCATCTTTAGCATAACCAATTATTGTTAAATAGTTTCTTTTATTGCCAATATCATAAATCGAATCATTCATGCCTATAGTTGATTTGCTAAGTGAAAGTTGATATTCCAACTGTTTTATCTTTGACGATAGAATTTTTATCTCCTGTTTCTGACACTTAACAAAAAATTCATTCTGTTCTGTGCTATCAAGAAGATTCTGCAATTCACTGATTTTATCTTCGTAGAGTTTAACAAGTCCATAAATCGTTGTTTTATTCTTATCAGCCTGTTTCGCCATGTAATTTATCTGTTCTTCGGTTATCTGTTCACAGCGCCTAAGATGTTTTTTCTTATTTCGTTCACGCCTTGAAACACAGCCAGATTGAATATATCTCTCATTGCCTTTTTCCCAAAGGTGATTATCAATAGCGTGCTGCATATTTTCTTCAGGAGTCACCCATTCAAGATTCTCAACACAGTTGTTACTCGGATTGCCGTCTTTATGATTGACTTCTCGCTTATTCTCAGGATTTGGTATAAACTCTATCGCTACAAGTCTATGTACTGACTTTGTCCTTGGTTTACCATTGATGTACAACGAGATATGTTTATAACCCTCTTTATTACTCGGCGATAGTATATGCATTGTATTGTTGTTCCTTACTCTGCCTTTATCACTTACTGAGTATTTACCATCTGTTTCTTGTATTATTCTCCATTCTTCGTGTGTATCTGACATTGTCTATACAACTCCTTTTTATGTGTGACAAAATAAATCGTATTTAGGACCGTGAGTAGTCAACTTGCCCGATTATGTCCTGCCCTGTCAAGGGGTCCCCCGCCCGGCGTTTTTCTGCTAATCCAGGAGCCGCCGCAAGTGATCCACGGGATCATATAACCGCGGTTGCTGCTGCTTTGTGCAATTTGTACACCCTGAAGCACTGTTGACTTGTTAGGGTTTGTCACCACAACCGCAACTAATTGTCTAGTCTATCAAGTTTCAACTTGTCGCTTCTCTCAGATGGCAAGTAATAAACTGTGTTATTTGTGATCTGCTGCGCCTGATTTTTGCCCCATTCCAGCCCCGTCTCACTGTCGTTATTTGCTACCGCAAGCGCTCCAACTGGTGTATCATTTAACAGCCCTATTTGCTCCATTTTGTGACATTCACAAATATTTTTGATAATGTCGGACTTTATAGGATTTAGCTCTGTGTTATCTCTCCACTCTGCAAGGGTTGATCTGTGAATACCGGTAAAAATACTAAACTGCATCAAACCCAAAGATTTATTAAACCAAAGGGACCATTTAACAAAACTATTTGCGATAACAGATAATAGATCAGTGTTGTCATAATCAATCAAACTATTTTTGTTATACCGTAATGTTCTATCTGGTTTAAATAGCTGTTCATAACATGACATCATACAAAGTGTTAAAGTATTATGTGGTATTGTCCTGCATCTATCCAGGTCATTTATATCAATACCAAAATTATCAAAGAACGATATAATACAATCATCTATTTGGTTAGCGATAGTATTTATATTAATTTCTACAGGCATATAAACACCACCTTTATATTATCGAATTATCAAAGAACATTATCCCAGTAATAACAGCGCCGTTATATATTAATATATTCATATCCGGAACCGGTCCGGATGCTTGGAGCGTTAACCGCTACAATATATTGATATACTATCGCGCGACGCTGTCGCCGGGCGTTTTCGTTGCTTTATGCATAGCACTTCCATTGCTAGTTAGTCACGTTTAACAAATGCAGTTTATCTATAAACTGCGAAAAAACAAATATTCGTTATCTATAAATCGTGGTTGATTGCTGTTTTTCCTGATTTAATCCAGGACACAAAAAAAGGACCGGCGACACATGGCCGCAAGTCCTGTTTTCTTCCTGCTGCTATTCGGTTGTTTTTTCCTGCTGATCCAAAAAATCAGATACTAATTCGTTAATTAAACCGTTAATGCTATAGCCTGAAGCCTTTATTTTTTCTTTAGTACCTTTAGGAAGTGTTATTGACACCCTGTCATAATTATCTTTAATAAAAGTATTTTGTCTTTTATATTGATTTGTTAATGTCTTTTTTGCGTCGCTTGCCTTCATTTTTCCACCACCTTTTTATAATCATTTGCTTAAATATAACACATAAAATCATTTATGTAAATATTTTTATTAATTAGTATTTATGCAATATGTACAACTATGGATACTAAACCCCCATTGTAAACACATATATATTATACATATTGAACAAATTTGCGTATTTATGTAAATATTTGCATAAAAAGTATTGACTTATTCGTATTTATGTAATATTATGAGTACAACAAATCAACCAACTTGATAAAGTAACCGCTGGATAGGTCGGAACCTGGGACGGTTTAAACCGATCGAGCTACGGCGGGGACCTTAACCGGATCAAGTAAGAATATTAAAAAATAGGAGGACAAAAAAATGACAAAGTTTAAAGTATCTTTTCAGTATAGCGAATACATCTATTGTACAAATATTGCAATAGCTGAAAACATCCAGGACGTAGAAAACCACTATAGCAAATATGCTTGGTATAACATCACTGAAGCAACCGACGCCGATATAAAAGAGGCAAAAAGAAAAGGAATGCCAATTATAACTATAGAACATATTGAAGAAAACAAAGAAGAAAATCAGGAGGAAAATACAATGGAAGAAAGAACAAAAACAGTTGAAGAAATCAAAGAAGAAATTATGGCTTATTTTGAAGAAAATGAAGAAGAATTTAACGACGTTGTTGAAGATCTCGACAGCTGGAACGGCTATTTGGGCGATGACAGATACTACAACATGGAAGATCTTGACGAACTCTACAGCAACACAGAGCCAACCGAAATATTGACAAGGGCGTTTTACGGATATGACGAAATGTACACAGACAACGACGGACACCACCCGGAGCCATTCAACCCAAACCGCGACTACTTCAGATATAACGCATATGGAAACCTTGTTAGCACTGATTACAAGGACTATAGCGATAGATTAGATATGTACTTTGTAGATGAATTAGTTGAAAATGCCGGACAGCTTTACAACATCCCAGAAGAAGTACAAGCGCTTCTGGATGAAATTGAAGAAGCTGAAGAAGCTGAAGCAGCTGAAAACATAGCATAAATTACACCACCCCGCAACTACACCGGGCGACACATAAAGCGGTATCACAGCCGCGGCGGGGTTTCCTAAAAAAATAAAAAGGAGGGTTGACACCATGAAAGACGCACTAAAGTTATACATTGAATTTATAGATATGGACTACTGGGACCACTTAGAAACCGCAAGCGATGATTTAAAGTTTATAAATGAGCTTGTAAAAGCTTACGGAATCCAGGACGCAAGAAAGATTTTAAGATCATATTTTGAATAAGGGGAGGTAAACAAATGAAAATATTATTTATAGCAGGGGCGGCGGCGTTCCTGCTTTATAAAAGCCATATAATGGCGCGGTTGCTGAAGTTGTTTGAACTTCCTGAAGCTGCTGAAGCGCCTGAAGTGGATGAAACGCCCACGCGGCAGCAGCTAGAAGCCCACGCAATATATATATTAGAGTCGCGGGGCTTGTCTACCGATTACGTAAAATATATGTCTAATCGCTTATTAGCTGAAATAATTGAAGAACATTATACAAGCCGTAATTAGCCCAACATTATAACGCCGGTGCAAATCCGGCGGCGGCTTTTCTGGAAATATAGAAATATTATAAAAGTGAGGTAAACATATTATGAAAATGAACTTAAAAGACATATTAGCAAATAAGGAAATAATAACAAATGAGGATATATTAACAATCAATTATATAACAGCAACCGGCAAGGGCTGTTTTAAACTTTTAATGCCGGCAAAGTTTCCAACAACCGCGGCAGCTATGAAAATTTTCATAGATATGTTTTTAAAAGCTGAAAACCCTGAAGCTGAAGCCCGCCCACTTTATGAGTATCTAACAAAGTGCGTTGAAGCCTTAAAGGATTTTAGAGAGTTAGCAAAAAAGGTTGACAAGCCTGGAGACGTTGCGCAAGTTACGGCAGAGATAAAAAAATATAATGCTAACATTGAAGCGCTTTGTAAATATTTCAAGTTTGAAGCCGCTGAAGATCCTGAAGCCGTAAAAATGCATAAAGTTGAAGTTGTAAAACAAGGAACCAAAAACGGCAAAAAGTTTGTTGAAAACAGGACCGGAAAGAAGTTTGTTAAATATGGTCACACTTTCCATGTTTATAAAGAGCCAAAAGGCGCTTGTTATATAATCGTTCCTTGTTGTGGAATTGCAGCACTTGCATATAACGGCGGCGTTGCTGAAGCCCCTGAACATATTACAAAGGATCTTATAACAAAGCTGGACAAGTTGAACTTCAGAGAGTTGAACAAGGCTTTTCTTGAAGTCCTTGAAGGCGCTGAAAATGTGGTTATAAATGATGACATTAATATTATATATAACGATGAAATGACCGCGCCTGAAGTAACTGAAGAAGCCCCACGCCCTGAAGCTGTTGAAATTGCGACAGCTGAAAACGAAACGACAGCACCGGCGACAGCTGAAGAAACTGAAAACGAACCACGCCCACGCGCTGAAGTCACACCGGATCCAGATATAAATAACGCGATAAATCTTTGTGACACTAACTATTGCTATACTATTATAGCAGAGCCGCACGGCTGTTATACTGTTATAGGTCAAAACACGGCGATATTTAAATATATTAGCATAAGAATTGACAGTACCGGCGCAATTCAATTATATAGCAATGGTAAAAACAATTATACTGAAAACAAGTATTTTCACAATGATAATACAGTATTGTTATATAATCTTTATGAAAAGTTGTTCGCCCTGGATTTGTTGCCACATTATGAACCAACCGAAACCACGCGCGAAAATATCAAAGGAATATATAACAGGCATACCACGCCACGCCCACACAAACCGCCGTATTATATCGCGGTTATTCCTGAAGCTATGAACCACACCACAACAGGCGACAGCACGCCGGCAAGTCTTAAGCGGGCAAATATACCACCACGCCCAAACAAGCGCCATACAACGCCATATAACAGGCGACAGCAACCAAACAAGGGCATATTATACCCCTACAACGCTATACAAGGGCATTATAGCCCCGCCGGGCTTTATAACGGCATAAAAGACTATACAAGGGCATACAACGCCCAAACCGCGCCGCCTGGATTATACGCAAGCGGCGACAGCTTAAAAGCTGGAATTATACGCGCTCAAACTATGCCCAACTTATCATATCATGATACTTGTTAACAGGACAGCCCACGCCCTGAAGTCGTCACACTTTAATTATATAACAATCTGAAGTAACTGAAGTAATAAGCGCTTATTATATCCATATCATTATAGCTATATATATAAAATTATCCTGAAAACATAAGAGAAGCCCCGCGGGCATTATTTGCCACGCTTAAAAGGATCCTGAAGCCGTGACAATATAATATCATAAGACTATAACCACGCCCCAAAAAGGACCATAGCAGCACGAACCACGGCGCGCCGGTTTGGTTGTTATATCTGAAGCCGTAAAAGCCTTTTAAAGCCTTTTAAAGGCGACAGCCCTATAATTGACCATTAAAGCACAACCGCGCCCAAATAGGGGCATTATAACGCCGTATAAGGCTATAATTGACTATTGAAGTATAAAAGGATCATAGCACGCCCAAAAAGGCATATATAACCATATTGGAGCAACTGAAGAAACTGAAGCCGGCGACAGCCTGAAAAGGTCCACAGCCGCCCGGCCTTATATCCTGGACACTAACCACGGCATAATATAACCGCCCTGGATTACTTCAGAAAACAGCCGCACCCACTCTCTCATATTATGACGCGCTAGAAGACTTTTAAAGGGCTTGCAAGGTCACACCCTAACAAAACTACCATAAAAGTATAATAACGGCTTTAAGGGGTATTAGAACGCGTCACAGCGGCATATATAACCGGCCTATTATCCCAGAACTGAAGAGAAAACAGCCCAAAACAGCCGGCAAATTTTACCGCTTTAACTCGATAAAATCCTATAACCCTACGGGTTTATAGGTTAGTCGAACAAGTTAGACCACTCCAAAAAACAAGGGTGTGTGTGTCATTTTAGAAAATCCAGATCAGAGCAAAACCCTTGACAGGGGTGAATTTTCAATAAACGAAAAAAATTTTAATTTTGAAAGTAGGTGAACATATGGAAAAATCTGAAATCATACTACGATTAAACGAAATATCTAGAATCCTTGATATGACACCATCAGAATACGCTGATGAATGGAACAAGAAACACCCTGATGCACGTCATCCGCTTTCCAATAATGACGTATGGGCGTTCAGAACAGGCATAGTTCAGAATGAAATCAATCGAATCCTAAAACAACAGAGTGTGTCATAAATTGGACAAGTATAAATATTAGGACACCTTAACAGAGGTGAAATGAAAGGAGAAAAACTATGAAATTTGCCTATATCAGAGTTTCAACACAACAGCAGAACGAAAGCAGACAACTTGAGGCTATGAAGAAATACGACATCCCTCAGGAGAACTATTACATCGAGAAAATATCTGGCAAGAATACTGATAGACCAGAGTTACAGAAACTACTCGCAACGCTTGGAGAAGGCGACACGCTTTATATTCACGATTTCAGCAGACTATCAAGAAGCACAGCTGATCTGCTCAACATAGTTGATGACTTCAACAAGCGTGGTGTTCACCTTGTTAGTAACAAGGAAAACCTGGACACTTCTACCCCAACCGGCAAGCTGATGCTTACAATGATTGGAGCAATCAACAGCTTTGAACGTGAATGTATGCTTGAAAGAGCATCTGAGGGCATAGCCATAGCTAAAGCAGAAGGAAAATACAAGAAAAAGGAAATAGATATGGAACAGCTGACAAAACTTAAGAATGACGTTGACCGTGGTTATCTTACGGTTATGACGGCTGCTGCTGAATTAGGTATCACAAGAAAAACATGGTATCGCAAAGTCAAAGAATTAGAGAGTGCGTAATTATGAGGTGTGTGTGTCAAAAAGAAAAACTCCCTTGTTAGCGAATTGCTGACAGGGGAGCCTTTTTGTTTCCTTTCGGAAAGTGGTATTTCTATTTCTGATTATATCTGTGACAGATAAACTTGTCAAACCCATTGTATTTTTGTAATCACTCGATTATACTTAGGCAGAATTATCTGCGCGCACCTTTAAAATATAAATAGCCACCTATAATTTTGATTTTCATAATCCCTATAGCGTGACAGAAAACAAACATAACTTCGCACAAGCCTTCAGAATCGTTTTCAAGCCCTCAGTCGATAAATTATACCCAAAACATCAAAGAATGGATTCTCGCATATCTCAGACGTGTCAGAAGGGCAAAAAAATAAGAGCATTACGCTCCAATAACATTTATGAGAGATACCACTACTCTTTTTTCCTCTCATAGATTGTGGTTACTTTTTGTATTACATTTTTATTTTTTCCATCGCTAAAACCCACTATTTTAGCCATTTTTCAAGTGCGGGAGATGGGACTTGAAAACTTGGTAAATCCCCAAAACCTTTATAAATAGGGCATTCTACGTGATTACCCTTTGTTACTTTTGATTACCTTTTTGAAATTGCATCAGATAATGTCTTTAAAGCCTCAGTTTTCGTCTTGTTATTGTACAAATAAAACTGTCTTGACGTTTTAATGTCTGTATGTCCTACTTGGTCAATTATCAGGCTCTCAGGAACATTTGCATTAATCAGCGTTGTTATATAGGTTTTTCTGCATTTATGCATCGACCTTGGTTTTATTCCTAATGATTCGCAAGTGCGCTCCAGCTTTCTTGTGAATGATTGGCCTATACAACGTTTTCCATTTATCGCAAACAAGTATTCACTATTCTGATTCTGATGTTTTATCTTGTCTATCAGATCCACAGCCACATCATCAATCAAAACAAATCTATTTCCGGCTTCAGTTTTGGCATTATCCTTGATTTCTCGGATGTATTCACCATCCTGAATCTTATGACGTGTTTCTGTTTTATTGATTTTCAAACAATGATCCGTAACATCATCCTTTGTCAAGCTGCACAATTCTCCGACTCTCAATCCTGTTCTCAGCCCCAGGATTATTCCATAACTAATTACATTCGGATTGTTGTTTAATAAATAATCAGTTATCATATCAACTTCATGTTCTGTAAATACATTGTCAGTACATAAATTTGATTTATGATTAAACATTTTACTTGATAATCGGATTTCTGAAAAAAATGTCCTGATAGCAATATCAGTATATTTATATTTATAAGCATATCCCCAGACTCCAATAATAATCGTTCTGAGTCCACCGTATGCTTTACTTGTAAGATTGTTTAGTGATATTTGAGTTTTGATGTGATTTTCTAATTCTGTTTCGGTTACATTTTTTATCTTTCGGTTTTTCATATCAGCAAAGTATCTGTTATAGTCTGCCGTGTACCTATCTCTTGTAGCCTCGCTGATTTCTCCATAGTCCATTTTTTCAGCAATCCAACGATTAAATATCTCATCAATCGTAGGTTCATCTTTGTAATGGTCTATAATCACATCCTCAATTTTTTGTCTTGTTGACTTTTTTATCAATCTCCTTTCACCATTTTGTAGGGGGATGTATGTGTACCACATCCCATTTGTTTTACCTTGCCATATACGACAGGGGTGTTTTTTTAGAATTTCTTGTCTTTTGTTTTCCATAAACATATTTAGAGTAGTGGTACGATCAATATTAAACTGTTTTTCTATTGCTTGCAACAATTCTTTTTCAGAAATATATTCCATCGTATCACCACCCTTCTATGTTTTTACTTTTTACAGTGTCTTACTGGTTGCGTCAGCGTTCTTTCTACGCTCCATCCTCGTTTTAATCTTTCGTTTAAGGTGGAGCGAGAAACACCCAATTCTGTCGCCCACTCTGATAGACATTTAGTAGTTCCATTATATGTTACCATTTTATTATTACTTTTGTTATGTGCCTGTTCAATATTTGAAACCCATCTACAGTTATCCGGAGTATAATCACCATTATTATTTATTCGATCAATCGTAAAATCTTCTTTATAACCGTTATTATTTGACCATTCCGCAAACTTTATTAATCCTGTATCCTCGTTCAACCATTCATCGCATATTTTTATTCCTTTAGCACCATAATATTTATATGCCTCATGGTTTGGATTGTAACACCTTTCCTTCATTCCATTTAAAATTATAGATAATCTTTTTTTTGTTTTCTATCTCACCATATTTTTCATAATATATTTTAGGTTTACATCCACATGATAAAGACCTACCCAATATTAAATTAGTATAAGGTATTACATTTTCGTTTCCACAGTCACATCTGCACAAAAACATACGTCTATCACAACTATCATCAACTTCTTTAAGAACCGTCCATATTCCAAATTTTTTTCCAACAAGTTCTTGTTTTTCTTTTTTTATACATCCGCATGACTTAACATATCCATTGACAACCCTTGTTTTAGGAAGTTCAACTGTATTGCCACAATCACATTTACACAAAACCATTGTTCTACATTTTCCATAAATTTTTTTATTTTTAAGTTCTTTTAAAATGGTCAATTTATTGTATTTGTCAATCAATACCACCACTCCTTTACTCGTCGTCATCATCAATAACAACTTCAACAAATTGCTGTCTGCTACCATCCTTTTTTGCTCTGTGTATCGCTGTTGCTATCGTATTAGGCTTTATCCCTAACTTACGCGCCAACTTTGACCTTGAATCAGCAATCGCAATAGGAAGTTCGTATTCATCATTTGTAACCTTCATCCATATAATCATCAGCCCAATATCTCAACAAATCCCTTATCTTTAAGTTCCATTGCCCTTTCAAATGACATTTCTAACCGCATTCCAGATTCTAAAACCTTTTCAAGCTGCAAGTCATAATACTGTCTTGAAATTCTCACCATAAGCGAATCATCAGCGTTGTAGTCGCCCTTTGGCGTTGTGTTGCCTAAAATCGTTCTCCATTCCTCGATTATCGGCTTGTTGTCGTACTTAAACTTGAATTTCGGTGGTTTTTGCACTCGTTTTGGTTCAATTTCTGCAAAATCAAGCGGTAAAATGTAAGCGTTAGTGCCATCTATTATGCCCATTTCTGCATTTTGGTCTAAATCTGTGCATATAATCGGCGTGTTTACTGTTAACGCTTCAAGCATCGAATAGCTGAATGCTTCACTTCCTGAAAGCTGGACTAACCAATCAGCCTTCGCAACAAATGGCCTTATGTCAGTTTGAATACCCATGTAGTGCATATTAACCGGTTCGCCTGTTAACTGTTTATCACTGAAATATAGCCACAAATAGTTGATTTTTGCATCATCAAGCAACTTTGCAAACCGTCTGCACCTTTCATCAGCCCCTAATTTATCATTTGCCCCTATTCTTAGCGCAGACACAAGTAATAAGGCTTGTGATGGCTTATCGGTTGAAGTCATATTATGAATGACTTTGCTACCATCACATTCTGCACCAAAAGAGTCCTTGCTTGCCTGTGAGACATTTATGATTATGTCACGATCATTCGGTATTCTTCTCTCAGGTGATGTTTTTCGGCAGTGAACAATCTGAATCGACCTTTTAGCTTCAACATTGCTCGGCTTTGCATCAGCCAATCTGCTCATAATGAGTGTGTCACAAATAATCGGATTCACAGGATTGTTCTTAATGCATCTGACCATTTTGGAGAGTCGTACAAGCTGTCGTGTTGCGATAGAATCATATAGCACAACTATGTCGTACAATTCATGCATCTGCTGACAGAAGTTGAAAATCCACGTTTCTATACCACCTATGTCACTCGTCACGCTTGTATAGATAACCACTTGTGTTTCCATTGATTTTGGTATCAACGTAAAGAATGTATTAGGTTCGCCACGCTTTTCGGCCACTCGCATCGGCTTTGGTTCGCTGATATTCGCATACTTTTCCAACTCTGGAATGTCATTCCTATAAGTGAACAAGAAAACCTCATGTATCTGCTCAGTTTCTTTGATTTCTTCAAGCAAATCTGTCATATCTGCTGTCACATACTTGTAATAATATCCAATTCGCTTAGTTTTGGTCTTGCCTTCCATATAGCGTTTGTAATTGCTACCTGGCGTTGTTACTCGATACAGATAAATAAACTCCGTAGCGCATATGTGTTTAGCCTTGCGAATCTGCAAATGTCTTGTAAAATCCTCGTCCTCGGCTGCATCCTTTTTCTCAGGAAAACGCACATCTCCGATAAATGACCTTTTGAATATCCTTGTGCTTGCTGAAGGATTAGGTAAACTGTCATTGTCGCTGTTCAGCTTAAACATATATCTGTTATCTTCAAGCGACTTCCACGATAAATCCATGTAGTCACAATTTTTCTCAGATAGCTTATTCAAGATATATTTGATTGCATTTTCTGTTATCAAATCATCTGCATCGAGAAACCATACAAACTCGCCTTTTGACAACTCCAAACCTCGGTTCCTTGCCTTGCTGATACCACCATTTTCCTGTCTTAGCACTTTCAGCCACTTATAATCAGCCTTCACAGGCTTTTTGCTACCGTCATCGATCAAGATAACCTCAACTTCATCTGTTATCTGAACATTAAGGCATTCAAGCAATTCATACACATATGGTTCTGCATTGTAGCAAGGAATAACTATTGATAATTTAATCATATGTCCAAAATCTCCATTTCATAAACCTTGTAACCATTTTTGACAATCAGGTAAGAGAAAAATCGCTCTGTGATAAACCCTATGATTCTCGGATTCTTCTTAGCAACCTCTGCATCGTTCATGTATTCTTCTCTGTATTCTTCAGTAATAGGCTTGATAGTCGCGAACAGTTCTTCGCAGAATTTGTCAAAAGTTTCTCGCTTGGCTATCATCATCTCTCTTGGATAGAACTCATTGTTTCGCACCATGTACTCATGGAATTTCGGCTCCCTCATATAGATTTTCGCCATATACTTACTGAGCAATACCTGTTCTAATCCAGGTGCTAAATCAGCCCTTAAGACACGGCAAAGTGAATTGGTATACTTATACTTTGGTGCCACGATCATTTCATAATCGTTCAGAATCGCATTTACTCTGTGTGTGCTTATTGGCTGCCCATCTTCAGCAAAGAATCTTCTGTAGTGGCAAATACCTATTGTCTTATCCTTTGAATTTTTCCATAGGTCGTAATAAGCTGTCGCTTCGTTAATGTGTGGGTTCAGATATTCTATATCCTCGCCTTTTGGCTTATCCACAAATAAATCACCAACACCGATTTCCTTGTATCCTTTCGGAACCGGATTGTTATATTCTTTGTGTTTCACTATATAAATCATTTAATAAATCCTCATACTCTTTAAAAAACCATGTTTCAAACGCCGGAAACTGTTTTGCTCGGTTGTAATTATCATCTACGGCTGATTCCATGTGTCTATATACTCTTTTTGCTCGTGTTTCATCACTTGTAAGCCGTTCTATGACACTAATAATTTCTGACTTATCTTTAACTTGTAAAACCCCGCCCATGTTAAAATATTCACCTATTTTCCTTGCACCCAAATATATAGGCACAACCTTGTTAGCAAAACAGTTCAGAATCTTCTCGGTAAACCAATAATTGTCAATGTAATTCTCTAATATCAGCGAAAACCTATAGTCTGCCAAGTAATCTTCTATCTCGGCATACTTGCCACCGTTGAAAGTGCCGTAACAATCGACTATCCCAGAACCATCGTACATAAAAGCAAGTTCTTTCCTAGCCTTGTGAAGTTCGCACAATTCCTTATCGCTTGACACCATCGAGATATTCTTTGTTTTTGGTATATCTGAATACGACATATAGTTTGCATTTCCCCATCCCCACAGGATCAGTTTTGCATTATCACACATATTAAGCAGCTTGCTATCATGGGTAAATATATACTTAAACTTGCGCCAATTGTTTTCCACATACTCATAAGCACCCGGACATATCGATCTCGGTTCAATCAGCAACGCACAGCTACCATCGGTTGATTCCCTGACAAAATCATCGTTGTACATATCGATGCAAGATTCAAACGGCAACGGCTTATGGTTTGAAAAATGATCGTAATAACCTATAAGATTAATCTTCATCGAACACCTCTTTGATTATATTAATGCACCTGTTATACGGATATTCGCCAGCATTCTTGTCTTTGTCCCTTGCTTGTTCAATACGTCTGATTATTTCGGACGCGTTATTTCTTTGAGTTGCTACGGATGGTGCATCCTCAATGTCCTTTTTCAGCACCACTCTTAGTCCTACACCATCATCGTTAAATACAGTAAACCATCGATCTAATAGGTATTCTCTGCTGATACAATCCTCAGCCATTTCAACTGTTGGAGCGTGTTCAATATCGTATGCATTAACACACATATATGTGTTTCCATTAATGCTTTCAATATCTTCATATGGTAACTTATCTGCATCAATTAATCTCACTCTTATCACTCTCCTCAATTATCTTGATAATGTCTCCCGCATTTTCCTTTACTATCATTGGTATTTCTGAACCACCACTAAATATAGCAGTCATCCCATCAAAATAACCGATTAAATCAATTCGCTCAGCGTTTACATGAATTATTCTATTTTTGCTATCGTGTAACTTTATGAATTTCATTCCTAATCCCCACTTTCTACTTCAACGTCTTGCAAGACTGCCATTGCAGTTTGTACGGCATTTGCTTCATCTTCCTTTAAGTGCGGAATTAAAGGGAGAAGGATAGCATTCATAGTTTCAATTACTTTTCTCTGTTCTTTTCTTGTAGCAAATTTCATTCCTTTTCCTCACTTTCTTTCGCTATATACAAATCGTTCATTAAAGTATTAGGATTATCGAATAAATGTCTAAATTCAGTATTCGGAAATATTTTTGTTGCTAAATGATATAGTGCTAAATATAATTCACCTCGATCGTCGCGGTCACAAACAATTTCTCCATTATCAACCTCAAATTTCGGTGAATCATCATCCAATTCAACATTTAATGTTTTTAGTAAAATATGAAATGCCTGTGATACTGTTAAATCCATAGATACATTGACTCTCATTCCTCATCCTCACTTTCTATTTTTACACCATGTTCAGCTTCAAAATCTCTTATACCATCAGGTGTTCCACGTAAGTATAATGTTACTAATTTATTGTTCTGGAAACATTTAGGACATAAACATCCATGATACTTCAGAGGATTACTGTCAACGCTATACATTCTATTTCCACAACAACTTGTATAAAAGAACATACCGTTTCCATGTGCCTCTCCAAGATACTGATAGGTTGCTTCTTCTCTCTCCATTTATGCCTCACTTTCTGCCTTGTATGGTGTCGATAGTGGTTGCCATGCCACTATTTCTATTGCATCATCAACTTTATCTATTTCGTTTTCTCCATACTCGCCTAAATAATCAGCACACGTTGTAGAATACCAATACCAATGACCTGTTCTCTTGCTAAATATTGCTGTTGCCACAAAAGATTTGTCTTTGATGTCATGATAATATGGCTCTGGTTCATGATTCACCCATGTAACATTCACAGTTTGCAAATCCTTTGGCAACCTCTCACTTACAGGAATCCA
>RHMF01000061.1_pt1 | contig 37962 bp, 28 predicted proteins | sample 5365151 | NCBI WGS metagenome assembly RHMF01 (sample SAMN10266501, study PRJNA497801) | feces metagenome | isolation source: feces | host: Bos taurus | place: China: Prairie of Fairy Mountain | collected 2017-08-14 | reverse complement strand
CTCTTCTATAAGTATGCTGTAGCTCATTGCATCGTTTGCAATAAGTTTTGTTGTTGAAGAACGAAGGGCTTTAAACTGCGATAGAGCCCAAGGAATTTCGTTGTTGTAATAAGAAAACATAGCTTTAAGAAGTTTTGCTTCGTCTGCCAAATAATTATTTTTGCAATCCTGCTCTACTTGTGAGCAATAAAGACTTGCTTGCCACATATCTCCGTAGCGATTGTATATCTTGGCAAGTAAAAGCTTTATTTCTCCTTTTTGATTTGTGGATAATCCTTTATTTATTGCTTCCTCTAACATATCAACTGCCTCTTGTGGTTTATTGATGTAAAAGGCAAAGAAATTTCCCATTTGCAGTATTATTTCAAATGTTTCTTTTGAGTAAGAAAATTCCTTGAAAAATTCGTTGAAATCGTTTTCTATTGAAGTTAAGTCGGCTTCTGATTTAAGGGATTTTGATAAAAATTGTTTGTAGGTTAGAGATAAAGAAAGAATTTTTGATTTTTGATAAAAAGGTGATTCTTTTCCTTTTTTCAACATATAATTAGAAGCGTTTAAAGCGTAGTCTATGTTGTTAGAATTTAGCATGTCTTCTCCAAATGTTAGCATTGTTGAGCCGATGCCGTTTTCAAATTTCTCATCTATTAGTTTTGCTAATTCAAATGACTTGTTGTATTGTTTTGTTTGATTAAAAAGCCATATTCCAAACTGAGCAAAATACGGATTATTCTTGTTTTTCTTCCAATAAGCCTCCCATTGCTTTTCTACAATTGGTGCTATGTCTTGGTTGTTCGCAAAAAGCCCAGAAAGATTAGCTTGAATTTGTTTTAAAGTTGCAGGATTGTTTTCCAATTGTAGGAAATACTCCTTTGCGATGTTTGCATAATCACCCTCTTGTGCGAAGATGTTACTCAATTGCCAAGTATAAGCGGTGTTATCGTAAATTAATTCTCGCCCTTTTAGGAAAACCATTTTTGCTTCTACCCAATGTCTTTTTACAATAAACTCATTTCCTAAAGCGAGAATCTCAGAATTATTAGCTTTTAGCTCAGAAAGTAATTTTTTTAGTAGTTTTTCTTTTTTGTTGTTTTGACCTGTTTGTTCATAAAGCAGATAAAGTGTTGTTTTTATTTTGTAATCATTTGGCGAAATCTTTTCTGCCTTTTTTAAATACTTTTCTGCTTCTTTGTCTTCTCCAATTAGAAAATAGCAATCGCTTAGATAAAGATACAACTCGCTGTTTTGAGAGTTTTGTTTAATGAACTCTTTATACATATCTATAGCTGCATTTATTTCCCCTTTTTCTTTTAAAAGTCTTGCTTGCTCTAATTCTGTTAGAGTTTGCGAAAAAAGGGGATTAAACGACAATAAGCAAAATAGAATAAAGAGTAGCTTTTTCATTATAAGATATTTGCTAACTGTTCTTTTATTTTTTCTAATTCATCTTTCATTTTAACAACAATAGTCTGCATATCGGCGTTGTTTGCCTTAGAGCCAAGTGTATTTATCTCTCTTCCGATTTCTTGAGCTATGAATCCTAATTTCTTTCCTTGGTTAGTTTCGTTTGCCATACATTGTTTGAAATATTCAAGATGTTGAGATAATCTAACTTTTTCTTCTGTTACATCAAGTTTTTCAAGATAGTAAATCATTTCTTGCTCTAAACGATTTTCGTTTACTTCTTCTATTGAAAGTTCTTTTAGTTTTGAAATTAGTTTTGCTTTAATTTTGTTGCATCTTTCTCCTTCATATTGAGGAATTTCTTTAAGTAGGTTTTCTATTATATTGATTCTTTCAACAAAATCTTTTTCTAAAATTGCACCCTCTGTTTCTCTATAGTTATTAAAGCAAGCAATAGCTTCTTTTATCATTGAAAGAAATGTTGCTTTTTCCTCTTCTGATAGTTGATTCTCTGTTTCGCTATTTCTAATTTCAGGTAAGGATAAAACATATTCAAACAATCTATCGGTATTTGCACCAACTTCACTTGCCAACTGATGTAAATGTTGATATGTTTGTTTAACTAATTCTTCGTTTATTTTGTTTACAGAAAGTTCTTTGTTAGTTTCTACAGATATAGAGCAGTCTATTTTTCCTTTTATAAGAGAATCAAGTAGTATGTTTCTTATTTCCAATTCTAATTCTCTCCATTTTGAAGGTATTTTTAGACTTGCGTCAAATTGTTTGCTGTTTAGAGATTTTATTTCTACTTTTAAAATTTGGTTTCCTATTTCTTTTGAGGCTTTTCCAAAGCCTGTCATCGATTTTATCATAAAAAAGTGTTAAATTAGATTAAAATATTACCGCAAAAATACAAAAACCTTTTCTTTATTCGTTTAATAAAACGATAAATCAAACAAAAATTATTATTTTTGCTTTTTAAAACTAAAAGAAAACGCTATGTATTTGATGGTATTTATAGGATTAACTCTGTTAAGTGCGATTGTTTCAAGCAGATTGTCCTCAAAATTTAAGGAGTATTCTAAAATAAAACTTCAAGGCAATATGACAGGAAAAGATATTGCAGAGATTATGTTAAGACATCATGATGTTTTAGATGTAAGCGTACATTGCACAGAAGGACACTTAACAGACCATTATGATCCTACAAGAAAGGTAATAAATTTGTCGAGAGATGTTTATTATGGTAATCATATTGCAGCAGCAGCCGTAGCAGCACACGAAACAGGACATGCAATACAACACGCGGAGTCGTATTCGTGGTTGCAACTTCGCACAAAATTAGTTCCAGTTGTTAGTTTTTCTTCTCGATGGGTTATGTGGCTACTTTTAGCAGGCGTTGTATTGGTGAATACCTTTCCAAACCTACTATTAATAGGCATAATACTTTTCGCAACAACGACATTATTTAGTGTTATCACATTACCTGTTGAAATAAATGCCTCAAATCGTGCAATAAATTGGCTAGATAGTGTTGTTGCCTCTGAGCAATTACCAAAAGCAAAACACGCATTAAAATTAGCAGCCTATACTTACGTAATTGCAGCCTTGTCATCTTTGGCAACATTACTGCACTATGTAATGATATTTTTAGGAAATAGAGATGATGATTAAAAGATAAAGTATGTCATTTAAGAGTTTTTTGAAAAGCAAATCCTTTTTTATTAATTTAGGGTTAATAGTAGCAAGTTTTTTCCTTATACTATTATTGGTGTTTGTATCATTAAAAATTTACACACGACACGGTAAAGAATATATTGTGCCAGATATAAGTGGTAAATTAATGCAAGAAGTAGAGCAAATGAAAGAAATGGCTCCGTTCAACGTAGTAATCATAGATTCTATCTATCAAGAAGAAACACCATCAGGTACAATATTAAGCCAAGAGCCGGTAGCAAATTCCAAAGCCAAAAGAGGCAGAAAAATATACCTTACAATAGCATCTTTCTCTGGCGATGAGGTAGAGATGCCTTCGTGCATAGACATGAGTTTGAAGTTAGCAGTACAAACAATCACAGACATAGGACTTAGAATAGGTAATATCAATTTTGTACAAGGCGATATTCCAAACATTGTCGTAGCACAACAAAAAAATGGTAAGCCAATAAGACAACACACCAAAGTAACACGAGGAGAAGTTATAGACTTGGTGGTAGAAATGACAGAATCACAAACAACAACCAACATGCCTGATATATTAGGCAAAACAGAAGAAGAAGCAGAACGCATGTTGTGGGCAGCAGGACTTAATGTTGGTAAAAAAGATTTTGAAGGCAAAAAAGACAAGAACCATTCCAGAGTAGTAAGTTACCAACCTACATTCCAAGGTCTAACATTAGGAACAACAATTTCTTTATATTTTGTAAACGACACAAAGAATAATTACAAGAAATTAAAGAGAGATTTTGAAGAGCAATTGATTTTAGACCAAAACCAATACGAAGAATGGACAGATGTTGAAGATGGTGGAAACAATGTCGTTGAAATATGAAACGAATTATAATAACATTATTTTTAATATTACAAATCACCTCACAAATCAAAGCACAATTGATTTTAGTTCCCTCTTCGTATGCAACAAACCAACAAACCACAAAAAATAATACGATAAACTACAATCAATTACCCTTTGTGGAGGATTTTTCCAACTATCAAGGATTACCAAATCCTTTAAAGTGGCAATCAAGTAATGCAATAGTTAATTTTAACTATCAATACAATCCACCAACCATAGGAGTAGTAACCTTAGATGCAATAGATAATTATGGAAAACTTTATCCTGGAGCAAATACTTCAAGCTTCAATGCAGACACCCTTTTATCCCAGCCTGTAAGATTAGATTCCGTAATTACATCTCTCTCATCTAAACAAAAATTATCAAAAGGAGATTCCATATATTTTAGTTTTTACATTCAGCCAGCAGGAGGCGGAGGACAACCATGGGAAACAATAGGCTCTTCACCCTCATCTGCAGATTCCATTCTCTTAGAATTTTATAGCGAACAAGACGGCTGGCAAAGAATATGGGCAATGGGAGGAATACCTCTTGATACGCTTTTTGCACAAGAAGGAGCCTACTACAAATATGTGTTAATACCAATAGTAGAAGACAAATATTTCATAAAGGATTTTAAATTTCGTTTTCGCAACCTTGCATCTTTAAACAACAACCCGCAAGTTGCATACGTAGCTAATTGTGATCAGTGGAATATTGACTACATCTACATAAACAAAGACAGAAATCAATCAGATTCAACGCTAAGAGAATTAGCCTTTGTTGAAACCGCCCCATCAATGCTAAAACGTTACCAATCCATTCCCGCAAAACAATACACCTTAAACGAAGTAGCAGATAAATTACAAATAAAAATAGTGAATTTACATTCAGAAGCATTAAGTTCTCTATACAAATACGACATAAAAGACGCATCTGGAAATGTTGTTCACGCTTATGACGGAGGATTTGAAAACATTTCACCATACATTGTAAATCATACATATCAAGATGCAGTATCTCACGCAAACCCTAGTGTGAATTATGATTTCAATTTAACGACAGATGATTGGAAAACCTTTAAAATCACACACACAATCAAAGAAGGAGTAGGTCAAGACGTGCTTTCTGCAAACGACACCATAACATTCACACAAAAATTTGAAAACTATTTTGCATACGATGATGGAAGCGCAGAAAATGGCATAGGAGTAGAACCTATATCAGGCTCACACTTAGCCGTTTCCTATCAGTTAAATCAAGAAGACACACTTTCGGCAGTAGATATTTACTTTAATTCCGCATTGAATGAAGCAAATCTAAAACCATTCTACCTTTGCGTATGGACCTCTTTTGAAAATCAACCACTAAACCTAATACACAAAACAGAAAAGCTAACACCTGTAAGCGATAGTCTAAACAAATTTGTAAGATATGAATTAGAAGAAGGCATAATCTTAGGAGAAGGAGATTTTTTTGTTAGCATAGAAACAAAAGGTAACGACTATCTAAACATAGGCTTTGACAGAAACACAAATTCTTCACAATACACCTATTCAAAAGCAGGAGTAGATTGGCAACAATCATTCATTAAAGGCTCTGTTATGATAAGACCATACTTTGGATACAAAGCCTTAGTTGGATTAGAAAGCGAAAACGAAGCATTAAACTTTAACTTCTATCCTAATCCAACCTCATCAAAAATATTTTTTCAAGGAATATCTGGCATAGAAAAACAAATATTAGACATAAGCGGAAGACAGCTGCTTTCCACTTATGAAAATCAAATAGACCTTTCAAGCTTAAAACAAGGAATCTATATCTTACGAGTAGAAAGCAAAGACGGAATAATAGAAACACGAAAAATAGTAAAAACAAAATAATGCAAGAAGAACAAAATTTACAAGAAGAACAAGAATTATACGAAAATTATAGAGTTGTAGTAGATAAAGGACAAAGCCTTTTACGAATTGACAAATATCTTGTAGATAGAATAGAGGGCGCTTCACGCAATAAAATACAATTAGCAATAAAAGCTGATTGCGTAAAGGTGAACGACAAACCTGTAAAGGTGAATTATAGAGTTAAACCAGGCGATTTAATTCAAGTTTTCCTTACAACAGAGCCACGAGAAATAGAAATAATTCCACAAAACATACCAATTGACATAGTATATGAGGACGATGATCTAATCGTTGTTAATAAACCTGCCTCTATGGTTGTACATCCAGGATATGGCAACTACACCTCTACACTTCTTAACGCATTAACATATCATTTTCAGCAAAAACACACAAGCGAAGTAAAGCCTTTACTTGTACATCGTATAGATAAAGACACCACAGGCTTACTTTTAGTTGCCAAAAACGAATACGCACAAACCTTCTTAGCAAAACAATTCTTTGAACACACAACCGAGAGAAAATATACCGCACTTGTGTGGGGAGATTTAAAAGAAGACGAAGGCACAATAGAAGGAAACATTGGACGAAGCTTAAAAGACAGAAAAGTAATGGCAGTATTTCCAGAGGGCGATTACGGAAAAACAGCAATAACACATTGGAAAGTCTTAAAAAGATTCGGATATGTAAGCTTAGTTGAATGTCAATTAGAAACAGGACGTACACATCAAATTCGTGCACACATGCGTTACGCAGGCCACCCTTTGTTTGCAGATGCCACCTACGGAGGAGACCAAATTTTAAAAGGAACAACATTTAGCAAATACAAGCAATTTATCAACAATTGCTTTCAAATAATTCCTCGTCAAGCGCTTCACGCAACCACAATAGGCTTTTTACATCCTACAAAACTTGAAAGAATGAATTTTACTAGCACCTTGCCACAAGATATGAGAGAGGTGATAGAAAAATGGGAAGCCTACACAACCGCTAATAAACAGTAAGTTATGCAACATAAAAGAACAAGAAAATTTTTCTTTGAAAAAAAATTTTTTTTCTTAGCTTTAATAATTTTTTTCTTAGCTTCGTGCCAAGAAAGCAAAGAAAAAAAATACGTGAGTATTCATCGATTTGAACAAGCCTTATTTTCAGCCAATAAGAGCAAAGATGTAGATAAATATCTTTTAAGTATAGAAAAACAATATGAGCCAATGTTTGCCACAAGTCTTGAGGACACAAACTATCTCAATGTTGTCAAAGAATTTATCAAAGACAAAGAAATGAACAACGCCTATAATCTTGTAAAAATCCAATATCCCGATTTAAAAAACTTAGAAGAAGAACTCTCAAATGCCTTACATGAAATCAAGCAAATAAAGCAAGATACAATCAACTCTGAGATTTACACCTTGATTGTAGGACCTGCCGAATATTCTCAGGCGTTTCAAAACAGAATATTGGTCTATCCCGAATTTAGTGCAATAAGCATAGACCTATACTCAATAGAAAAATTGTCAAATCACCCATACTACAAAACCATTCCTCAATATCTACACACCTCACTTGGCAAAGAAAATATTGCACCTCACTATGTAAATACATATTTGAAAGAAATCACTTTCAGAAACATACCTTTACAAAGTCAAAATCCAGAGGCAACACTCTTAGACTGCATTTTAGAAGAAGGAAAATACATATACGCAACAGAGGTTGTGCTTGAAGAAAAACCACTCAACTATATATTAGAATACACCAAAGAACAATTGGAATGGGTTGAACAAAACGAAGCAAATATCTGGGCATATATGATAGAAAACCAACTTCTATACAACAAAGACCGCACAAAATATTTCCATCTTATAGCCCCAGGGCCTTCAACCAAAAACATAGCAAACTCTCCTGCAAGAATAGGAAATTACATAGGCTATAAAATTGTACAATCCTACATGAAAGAAAACTCAATCAGCATAGATAGTTTATTTAATACCTTGGATTCAAAACTTATCTTACAACAATCAAAATATAAACCAAGAAAATAATAATACAGATGACAAAGAAATCAACTCATTACAAACAAGTAGCTTACAAATACTTACTATCCTTAGTTTGTATCTATATAACACAGTTGTTTTTTTACCTATTCAACAATAGTTTCTTTCAAATAGAGGGAATAAAAGAAGGGTTTAATATTTTTATTGGTTGCACTCGTTATGCCCTTTCTTCAATTAGCATATTTTTATTGCCATATCTGCTTTTAAATCTTTTGCCTCTTGTTAATCAATGGCACAAAAAATGGTTTAAAATCACATCTAACACTCTTTATTTAATTGCTAACATATTTATGATGGCTGTTAATCTCATAGATGCAGGCTATTATAGATTTTCTTTTAAAAGATTAACAGCCGATATTACAAGATACTTGGGCGTAGGTGGAGATTTCAACGAATTAATCCCACAATTCCTTAGAGATTATTGGCATATAGCAACAGTTTTCGTTTGTTTGCTAATAGCATTGATTGTAGTAAACACTTTACTTAATAAGAAACTACAACCACGCAAAGAAAAATTTTCAAAAGTTTTGGTTTTCAAAAGAAGTATTGTGTTGATTCTTGCCTTGCCTTTGTTAGTGCTTTTGCAAAGAGGCGGTTTGCAAACACGCCCTCTTGGACTTATGCACGCAGGTCAATACACCACAACACAAAATACAGTATTGGTTTTAAATACTCCTTTCACTCTTTATCGCACTTGGGGTAAACCAAGTCTTGAAAAGAAGGAATTTTATTCGCAAGAAGAGTTAGAAAAAATTTATTCTCCGATAACAGATTTTGAAACCTTAAATTGGGCAGACACTCTCTTTACAACACCTCTTGAAATAGGTAAAACAAATGTATGTGTCATAATATTAGAAAGTTTTTCTGCCGAATACTTAAAAACATACAATGAAAACGGAGTGAGTTATGCACCTTTCTTAGATTCTTTGGCACAACACTCGCTTGTTTTCCAAGGATTGTCCAACGGAAAGAAGTCAATAGATGGCATTCCTGCTGTAATTTCTTCCTTACCTGTTATGATGGAGGAGAGTTATCTTACAAGCGTTTATGGAAACAATCAATTAGGTTCAATAGCCTCTAGCTTGAAAGAGCAAAACTACACAACCGCCTTTTTCCATGGTGGATACAACGGCACAATGGGCTTTGACAATTACACACGCAAAGTAGGCTATCAATATTATTATGGAAAAGATGAGTATAATGACGATAAAGATTACGATGGTAATTGGGGAATTTTCGATGAACCTTTCTTGCAATACTGTGTTAAACAAATAGACACACTAACTAAACCTTTCCATGCAGCATTCTTTACTTTGTCTTCTCATCACCCTTACACAATTCCTGCTCAACACAAAAACAAATTCTCAAAAGGCACTTTGATAGTTCATGAGACTGTTTCCTATACAGATTACGCTCTAAAAAGATTTTTTAACGAAGCCTCAAAATGCGATTGGTTTGAAAACACATTATTTGTCATTACCTCAGACCATAGTGGCTTAACAGAAAGTAAGGATTTCAAAACTCAATTAGGCTTATTCAAGATTCCAATGATTGTTTATCACCCAAAAATGAAATCAAACCTTGTGAGCAAACAATATGTTCAACAAATAGATGTTTATCCAACAGTAATAGATATGTTAAATATAGAAAACGAAAAAATATTTACCTTTGGCAGAAGTCCATTCTCTGAAAAAGAAAAATATTACATCTATTACACAAACGGAGAGTATATCTTAATGATGGGAGACTATCTAAGCAAATATAAACAAGATGGAACGATAGAACTTTTTGAACCAGAAAAAGATAAAGGTCTAAAAAACAATATAGCAAATCAAAAACAAGAAATAACTCAAAAGCACATTAAATTTACGCAAGCTTTTATTCAACAATACAACAACACGATTATAGAAAATAAAACAACGGTTTCAAAATAAAAATAGGTATGTCCTCTTTCGTAAAAGACAAAATATTGTTTATTGTTAATCCAATATCGGGAGTAGGCAAACAAAAAAAGATAGAAAACGCAGTTGAGAAATATCTTGACAAAGAGAAATTTGACTATAAAATAGCTTACACTTCCTATCCTCATCATGCAACAGCCATAGCCATAGCTTCGGTAATCAAAGACTATGACATAGTTGTCGCAGTAGGTGGAGACGGGTCTATAAATGACTGCGTAAAAGGATTATTCTCAACAGGAGCAGCCTTAGGCATTATACCAACGGGCAGTGGTAATGGATTGGCTCGATGTTTGAATATTCCGCTTTCAATAAAAGAAGCAATATTTACCATAAACAATAAAAAAATAATAGATATTGACACCATAAGTCTCAATTCTACTATTTACGCCTCTATTGCTGGCATAGGATTTGATGCACTCATTGCAAAAGAATTTTCAAAAGTAAGTTCACGAGGATTTCAACCCTATTTGAAATTGGTTTTGCAACATTATCCAACATATACTCCTAAAAAATATAAATTAGAAATAGACGGAAGAATAGTAGAAACGCAAGCTCTTTTCATAAGCTTTGCAAACTCAACTCAATTTGGCTTTAACACAGAGGTTGCTCCACATGCAGAGTTGAATGATGGCTTATTGGATATAGTAGCTGTAAAAAAACCACCTTTACCCTTGCTTCCATGGACTGCACAACTGCTTTTTTTCAAAAATTTCGATATGTCAATTTATGTAGAAACCTATAAAGCAAGAAAGGTCAAAGTGTTTAATTCGGAAAGTATAGGAATAAATATAGATGGTGAATATATTGAAATTCAAGATGACTTAGAATTTGAAGTAGTTCCCACATCGTTAAAAGTAATCGTTAAATAAAAAATATGAGTAAAAAAAATAGTAATAGAATTGGGGTTGTTTATTCAACTAATCCTGATTTTGAGTATGAAGAAATAGAGGAATTTGAAGAGGAAACTTTACCTAATAATCAGCAAAAGCTATATGTGCAATTGGATAAAAAGCAAAGGGCTGGCAAACAAGTAACTTTGATTACAGGATTTGTAGGAAAAGCAGAGGATTTAGAGAAATTGGGTAAGGAGTTAAAGAATAAATGTGGCGTTGGCGGAAGTGTGAAAAACAATGAGATACTTCTTCAAGGGGATTTTCGTCAAAAAATAATTGATTACTTGGTTCAAAAAGATTATAAAGTAAAACAAAGAGGTTAAGGCATTATGATACAAGTTGAAATTATCAATATCGGAGACGAACTCTTGATAGGGCAAGTTGTAAATACGAATGCAAGCCAAATGGCTCAAAAGCTAAATTCATACGGCTTTAATGTGTTGGCAACAAGCGTGATTGGCGATAATGCAAATCAAATAAGAGAAAGTTTAGACATTGCTTTGAAAAGAAGTGATTGTGTGTTGATAACAGGAGGCCTTGGCCCAACAAAAGATGATATAACAAAAAAAATCTTAGCAGAGTATTTTGATAGTGAATTGGTAATAAACAAAGAGGTAGAAGAGCATGTAAGGTCTTATTTTACAAGAAAGCAATTGCCATTCACAGAAACAAATCGCGCCCAAGCCTTAGTGCCAGAAAAATGTAAAGTAATTTTTAATCCTGTTGGTACTGCACCGGGTATGTGTTTTGAGAAAAATGGAAAACTCATCGTTTCCATGCCGGGAGTCCCTTTTGAAATGCGTGTAATGATGGAAAAGGTGATTGAAATTATGCAAAACTTTTTCAATCAGCATACAAAAATTCTACATAGAACGCTTTTGTATGCTAATATTGGCGAGAGTTTTCTTTCAGATATGATTTCTGATTTTGAAGACTCGCTACCATCATATATTTCTTTGGCTTATCTTCCTAAAAGCAATACTATACGTCTAAGACTTACTGCAAAAACTGATGAAGATATAGATTTAGAAAAAAATCTTGATGAAAAGGTAAATCAACTCATTGGTTTGACTAAAAATTTCTTCATGGGATTTGAAATAGATAATGTTGCTACAATTTTAGGCAATGAGTTGAAATCTTTAAACAAAACTTTAAGTGTTGCAGAAAGCTGTACAGGAGGATATATTTCGCATTTAATTACTTCAAATGCAGGTAGCTCGCAATATTACAAAGGAAGCGTAACGGCCTATGCCAATCAAACGAAAGAAAATCTATTAGGAGTGGGAAAAGATACGCTTTTGAAATTTGGAGCTGTTAGTAAAGAAGTTGCAGAGCAAATGTCGCAAGGGGTAATGAGGGAATTAAATTCAGATTATGCTATTGCAACAACGGGAATTGCAGGTCCAGAGGGAGGAAGTGAAGAAAAACCTGTTGGAACTGTTTGGATAAGCGTAAGTAGTGATAAAAAAACAGTAGCCGAAAAGTATTTCTTTCCGACTACTCGTGATAATTTCATTGAAAGAGCAAGCAATCAAGCTCTACTTATGTTAATCAAGTTGATAAAAGACGAAAATAATAAGTAGATAAGTAAGATTGTTTATAAGAAGTTGGCAGACATTCCTGTTTTTCTAAGAGGCACACACAAAACAGGGGCGTTTGCCAAACGGATTATGTCTCTTCCTCTGTCATCTATTCTAAATTCTACACTTTCATCTTTGTTCATTACCATAGCAAGGTCAATTGCGTTTTTAGAATCGTTGATGTAATCTACAATCTTAGAGGTGTATTCTTTTTCGCTTTCCAAATCTTCAAAAACAATCCAATTGCAACTTACGCCTTTTGATTTTATAAATTCTAAAACGTTTTCTCCAATTTTTTTAACTTTGAAAATGATTTCTTTTTCTTTATCCCACATTCCAGAGCATACGGTTATGTTTGCGTTGTAAGTCTTTGCCCACATAATTGCGTCAGCTACCTTTTGGCGACTGCTCAAATATAATTCTAAAGGTATTAAAATGTTTTTTATGTCTTTGGGTTCGTAATTTTGTTTTAAGGTAAGAATCGGTGTTGAGGTTAATCGCAATAATTTATGTGTATTTGCTCCAATTACTTCTCTGCTTTCTTCATTAGAAACAAGCATAATAACCAAGTCAATCTCTTCTTCTTTACAAAAATTCACTATTTCTTTTGAAATATTACCCTTTCTAATGTGAGGCTCTATGTCAATGTTGAAAGATTGTTTTATTTTCTCTTTTATTAAAGGGAATCTAGATTTCACACACTCTTCAAGAGACTTATTATGTGAAGCAAACAGACGAGTAATAAAGCCATTGTCTTCTATGACGTGTAGTAAATGAACAGAAGCTATGTTTTTAAATAGATGGTTGTAACAGATTAAACATTTATTTAAAGAGCTTTCATTAAAATCAGTTACTATTAAAATTTTATTGTACGGTTTCATATTTTACTTGTATTAGTTATATAATTAAAACAAAGAAATTGTCTTTATGTTGTGTAAATTATCAAGAAATTGAAAAAAAAGTTATACATTTGCCTTTCAATCTCTATAAGAATTGAAAAAACATGAGATTTTTACTAGCGTTTTTGACAATTGCCATATTGTTATCTTCTTGTAAAAAGGAGGATAATATAATTGAAAGCTTTGATGCGTTGAGCAATTATCCACAAACAGATACTGTGAAGGTGGATATGTTGCTTGAAAACGCAGTCTTTCAAGGTATAGTCTTGCCTGCCAAAGAGCAATACTTTGTTTTTGACGCTAAGATACACAATCCTAAAAACAAACAACTGTATTACAAAATTTATTACCAAAACGAATCTTACAAATTCCACGAAGACAGAATAGAGGCAAGTGAAAATTTTTATGGTTCTTGGCAAGAAACACAAATAGGCTTTAAACCATTTAGTGGAGAACAAATAATAGATAGTTTTCAAATAGTAGGAAATCCTCGAAACGAAGTAAAATATTTCGGAAAGAAGACTCCACGACAATTAACCAAAGAAGACATTGAAGAAGGAATAAGATTGGTGGAAGAAAAATCAGAATGGCATGAATCAATAAAGCAAAAAGCTAAAGAAAACAAAGTACCATTAAGAGAACAAATGATTTTAGACATTCTTTGGCAAATAAACCATGAAAATAGCAAACAAGGAGATGTCAATAGACGAGAAAGACGTAATCCGAGAACAGGAATTTATGAATTTCTTTTAGTTGTTGCAGATGAAGAAGGTTTAAAACTAATACCAGAACATATAAAAGATATTTCAAAACACAATCCAGAAACGCAGAACTTTGAAAATCCTTTTTCTTATTTTAAAAACAATAATCCAAAAGGCGTATATATTTTAAAAAGTCAAAAAGTGCTAAAAACAAGAGCCGTTTTAAATGCGAAACAAGGCGTATATGTAAATCCTTATAATTGTCCTGCAAGTGATTTTCAAGTATATTCTCACGATACATCTTTGATTGGCAACACGGAGTCTTTATATCACAATGCTCTTTTTGAACAATATTTTCATGATATTAACAAAAACAGAGTAGTAGAGCAAATACCTGTTCTTGCAAATATGCTATCCGAAGGCGAATATACGATAAAGGATTATGCAAAGGCAAAAGAAAAATTTGCAGACAAACAAAGCAGAATCAAAATCTATCCAAACAATACTGCTAAACCAGGAATGAATATCTATATTCCGCAAGATAGGAGTTATATAGGAATATCCAATCCTGCAAACAAAGAGATAGCAAGTGCAAAAAAAGAAAACGTAGGAATAAAATCAAGAATAGGATTCTCTTACGGTAAATATAGAGGAAAAATTAAGTTCCCACCGCTTGTAAATCCCGATGAGGTTTGGACAGGATTAACAAACGCATTTTGGTTAGCATATCAAAGCGAAAGCGATTGGAATAAACGAAGAGCATGTGAAGGAAAAGGCTATGTAAAGCATAGTAAAAATGATAATGAATCGGAAAGAGAGAGTGCAACTCACTATTCTGAAATAGATATTGAAATGATTAAAACATCAAAGTATTGGACAGAAGAAGAATTGCAAAAAGATAATCCAATAGGAAATGGAAAATTTGTTTTAGCCTGCACAAATTGGGATATGGCATGCCCACAACCCTTACATTTTAATAAAGGCGGAATACAAACCATTAACCATAAAGACAACACCTTTAATTTACACAGATGGACTCAAACATATAGAGCATTAACATCGAGAGTTGAATTAGACAACAGCGTATTTGACAATGATTTTTACTACTTTGAGATAGAGTGGAAGCCGACAGAAATAATTTGGAGAGTAGGAAAAGATGAAAATAATATGAAAGTTGTAGGATATATGAATGAATCAGTAACCTCAATACCAAACAATCAAATGCTAAGTATAGTTACGCAAGAATTTCACTACTCAGACTGGTGGCTACCCGAAGTATTTGAACAAGGATTAATACCTTTTAACACACAAGCCTTTGAAGGAAAAATTTTTGAAATAGTAATAGAATAACCAAATAAAGATATGAAGAAAGTATTATTAACTTTATTATTGCTTATAAGCGTAGTATCCTTACGAGCACAAGAACAAAAAAACGAAGTATTTAAAGACAGAGAATATCCTCAATGGTTTAGCGATGCTAAATTAGGGATTTTCATACATTATGGGCTATATAGTATACCATCTTATAGCGATAAAGAACAATATGCCGAATGGTTTTATAAGGGATTAATATCTCAGGATAGTTTGCGTATAAAATTTCAAAAGGAAGTATTTGGAGAAAATTTTGAATACAGAGATTACAAAGACCTATTCAAGGCAGAGCTTTTCGATGCAGCAGAATGGGCAGAACTTTTCAAGAAATCGGGAGCCAAATACATACTATTTACATCAAAACACCACGATGGCTATTGTATGTGGGATAGTAAATATGCAAAAGGTTGGTCTAGTGCAACCACAACACCAAAAAGAGATTTCTGTGCTGAATTAGCAGAAGAGGTTAGAAAGAGAGATATAAAATTTGGCTTGTATTACTCTCTTACAGAATGGACAAATCCACTTTATCGTTGGACTGTGGATACAAACATAAGCATTGACAATTATGTTGACAAGCATTTGATTCCTCAATTTAAAGAATTAGTAGATAACTTTAAACCTTCTGTAATTTTTTCTGACGGAGATTGGGATTTTAATCACAAATCATTCCGTAGCAACGAAATGGTACAATACTATTATGACGTAGTAGGAGAAGAAGGCGTAGTAAACGACAGATGGGGAATAGGATTCAATCACGGATATGCAACGCCAGAATACAGTTCAGGCATAATGGATAAAGATCGTCCTTGGGCAGAATGTAGAGGAATGAGTCGCTCATTTGCACTTAATAGAAATGCCGATTTAGAAACCTATTTAACAAGTGAAGATTTGATAAAACACTTCGCACGCTTAGTAGCAGCAGGAGGGGGCTTAACAATAAATGTAGGACCAAGTGCAGATGGAAAAATTCCTTTGTTACAACAAGAACGATTATTAGATTTAGGAAAATGGATTGAAATAAATGAAGAAGCAATCTATGGAAGCCGTGCTTTTGAAACAGTATATCAAAATCAAACTCTAACAATCGGCAGAGAAGACTCAGAAATCAATTACAATTGGGTAAGAAACGCTCCTATGAAAGGCGTTACAGAAGACAATTTCTCTATTTTCTGGCATACAAATCTTACATCTGAAAAAACAGACACATACACCATTTACTTAGAAGCCGATGAAGAAGCGAAATTAGAAATAAAAAATTCTAAATCAGAAACAATATTCAGTTTAGAATCGCAAAAAGCTGAAGCAAAAGGCCAAGTTAAATTAAAGAAAGGCGAAAACTACAAATTTGAACTTACATATAAAGAAAAAACACACGAAGCCGTTGCTCAATTATCTTGGGAATCTTCAAGCATTGAAAGACAAAGCATAAAATCACAATGGAAAGGAGAAGTATCATGGGAAGAAACCTATGTTTGCTTTACAAAAAACAATGGAAACCTTTATGCTATCAGTCTAAAACCAATAGATAATTTCATAAGCTTTGATTTAGCAAAAGCCCCTAAAGAAGATATGAAAATATACCTTTTAGGAGAAACAACAATTGAAATACCTTGGAACTATGACTTTGAAAACAAGAGAATAACACTTGATACACGTTCAATAACTCCAGCAAATATCACAACAAAAGGAGCTTGGGTGTTTAAATTAGACGATTATATCAATTACATTGAATAAAAAATGATAAGCATCTATTCTCTTGCTCTGTCAAAAACCTATGGTATAGGTCCCGCCGTGGCAAAAAAAATAATGGAACTTTACCCTACGGCAGAAGACCTATTTAATGAAACACCAAGTGCATTAAAAACCATTTTCGGAACAAGAGAAAAAACCATAAATGCAATCTTGAACAAAACAATGTTCGCAGATTGTGAAAAAGAGCTAAACTTCATAACAAAAAACAACATAAAAGCCTATTTTTTTACAGACGAAGATTATCCATATAGGCTAAAACAAATAGAAGATCCACCAATTTGCTTGTTCGTTAGAGGCAATGGCAATTTAGATTCGCAAAGAATGGTTGCCATTGTCGGAACAAGAAATCCAAGTGATTACGGTAAATGGATAACCTCCAATATTGTTCATTACTTACAACAATATAATGTCTCAACCCTAAGTGGTCTTGCTTATGGAGTTGATTCCATAACACATTTACGTTCACTTGCAGAAGACATTCCCACATTTGGCATTTTAGGACACGGATTAGATAAAATATATCCCACACAAAATTGGGATTTAGCAAAATCTATGTGTGAAAAAGGCGCATTGGTATCAGAATTTTTTTCAGGCACAGACATATCTCCACACAATTTTCCAAAAAGAAACAGAATCATAGCAGGACTTTGCGATGTTTGCATTGTGGTTGAAAGCAAAACAAAAGGTGGCTCTTTGATTACAGCACGTTTAGCACAGGATTACAATAGGGAAGTCTTTGCGGTGCCTGGCAGATTAGGCGATGTAAATTCAGCAGGTTGCAATAAATTAATAGCACACAATCAAGCAATAGATTTATGCGACTTAGAAAAAATTGCAGATACTATGAATTGGAGTAAAACCACTGAAACACAGTCTAATATTAAAAAAGCAGAACACGATGACAGAGAAAACCAACTCAGTCCCAACGAGTTAAAGGTATATAAATACATAAAAGAAAATCAAAAAGCGAGCATAGATTCCATAAACGATTATTGCTCATTAGGATTCTCTGTTTTAAATTCCACACTTATGACCTTAGAATTGAAAGGCTTTATTAGAATTTTACCAGGTAAAGTTTACGAAATATTATCCTAAGAGAAAAAAAATTAAAGCTAAGGAATAAAAAAATAAATCAAAGAGATAAAAAAATGAATCAAAGAGATAATTTAGCGAGTTCGGAACTTGTTTTAGCCTCCGATAATTCTATGTATCATATTCGCTTAAAACCAGAAATGTTAGCTGATAATATCATTCTTGTTGGCGATCCTGCAAGAGTTGATTTAGTATCTTCTTTTTTTGATACCAAGAAATATGAAATTCAAAACCGAGAAATACACTCTTGTACAGGAGAATACAAAGGCAAACCAATAACTGCTATTTCTACGGGAATGGGAGTAGATAATATTGACATAGTTCTCACCGAGTTAGACGCATGTGTGAATATAGATTTAAACACTCGTCAAGAAAAATCCATAAAACGTAAACTCAATTTAGTCAGATTAGGTACTTGTGGTTGCTTTCATAAAGAAATTGGCGTAAATCAATACATAGCCTCTAAGTATGTGATTGGGATTGACGGCATTATGTATTTTTATAAAAACAATCCTGGAGTTTTAATCAAAGAATTAGCCGATGGTTTTGTGCAATATATGAATTGGTCAAAGGATTTGCCAAAGCCTTACGGAGTTGAGTGTAGCGATAACTTGCTGGAAAACATTGCCTTCGATATGCACAAAGCGATTACTATAACAGCCCCTGGCTTTTACGGACCACAAGGTAGAAAAATAAGAATTGATTTAGCCGATAGCACAATTAACTCAAAAATAGGTGGTTATTCTTTTAATGGAATAAAGGCAGCTAACTATGAAATGGAGACTTCTTCACTCTATGCCTTAGGTAAAAATCTTGGACACAATGTTTTAACAATTTGTAATGTGATAGCAAATAGAGAAACAGGCGAATTTGCAGAAGATTACCACCCTTCTATGAAAAAATTAATAGAATTAGTATTAGAAAGAATATGAAATATTTAAGCGTATTTTTACTTGCAAGTTTATTTTTTTTAACCTCTTGCAAAAAAGCTGAGAATTACATTGATATTGAAACAATGGTTTCAATTATTATCGACTCAAAAAAAGCAGAAGCCTTAGTGCAAATCTCTTATTCTGAGTCAGAAAACAAAGAAAACATACTTAAACAATTCAATAGCGACATTTTAAAAAAATACAATGTAACCAATCAAGAATACAATCAAAGTTTAGAATACTATATGAATAATCCAAAACAAATGGATAAGCTAATAGATTGTTTAAAACATAAAAACATAAATACAAATGCTGATTAAGGTTTATGGCTCTGCAATTTCAGGAATTGTTGCTACAACTATTACAATAGAAGTAAATGTAGATAAGGGAATTAACTTTCTTTTAGTTGGCCTTCCCGACAATGCAGTGAAGGAAAGCCAGCAAAGAATTGCTTCTGCTTTGAATTATTATGGTTATAAAATACCTGGAAAAAAGATAGTTATAAATATGGCTCCTGCCGACTTGAAAAAAGAAGGCTCGGCTTATGATTTGCCTTTGGCTATCGGCATTCTTGGTGCTTCGGAGCAGATTCGTGGGGAAAAACTTGCAGATTATATAATTATGGGCGAGTTGTCGCTTGACGGGTCTTTGAATAAAATTAAAGGAGCTTTGCCTATTGCTTTGGAAGCTAAGAAGCAAGGTTTCAAGGGAATAATCTTACCAAAAGCGAATGCAAAAGAGGCTGCTATTGTAACGGGTTTGGAGGTGTTTGGGGCAGATACCATTTTAGATGTAATTAATTTTTTTGATGGGAAGGATTCTTTGGAGCGTACTTTCATAGATATTCAAGAGGAATTTGCAAAAAGTTTGGATAATTATGAGTTTGATTTCATTGATGTTAAGGGACAAGAAAGCGTAAAACGTGCAATGGAGGTTGCTGCTGCGGGTTCACATAATATTCTTATGGTAGGCTCTCCTGGAAGTGGGAAAACAATGCTTGCAAAACGATTACCTTCAATTCTTCCTCCTTTGACAATAGAGGAAGCATTGGAAACAACTAAGATTCACTCAGTTGCAGGTAGAATGAATAGTTATCAGTCTATTGTTTCTGTACGTCCCTTTAGAAATCCTCACCATACTATTAGCGATACTGCACTTGTAGGAGGAGGCTCTTATCCTCAACCTGGGGAAATTTCACTTGCTCACAATGGTGTGCTATTTCTTGACGAACTTCCTGAGTTTAAGCGAAATGTATTGGAGGTTTTGCGTCAGCCAATGGAGGAAAGAAAAATTACGATTGCGAGAACAAAACAGACAAGCGAATATCCAGCAAGTTTTATGTTAGTTGCGGCGATGAATCCTTGTCCTTGTGGATATTATAACCACCCAACGCAAGCCTGTACCTGTGCATTAGGTGCTGTAAACAAGTATCTTAATAAAGTTTCAGGTCCTTTGTTAGACAGAATCGATATTCAGTTAGAGGTAGTGCCTGTTCCCTTCAAAGAACTCTCTACTTTGAAAGAAGGAGAGTCGAGTGAGGTGATTAGAAAACGCGTGGTTGAAGCAAGAAAAATACAACAAGAAAGATTTAAAGACTATCCCGATATTCATTGTAATGCACAAATGAATACGGCTTTAATGAAAAAGTTCTGTAAGATTCAGCCCTCTGGAATGGAACTTTTGCGTAATGTTATGGAACGTTTAGGTCTTTCCGCAAGAGCATACGATAGAATTTTGAAGGTTGCACGTACAATTGCAGACTTGGAGAAATGTGAGGAAATTCAGGATTCTCATTTAGCGGAAGCTATAACTTACAGGAACTTAGATAGAGAAAGTTGGGGTAGATAATAAATATATAATATTATGAAAAAGATTGTAGCATTTTTTATTTTGTTATTGATTTGTAATGCAATGGTTTATTCTGCTAATCAAGTGCAAACAAACTTGGAATCAGGCTCTTATCAAATAGAAGCAAAAACTGCTACTATCGCCTTAAATATTTCTGAAAACCAGTCTGTAACAGTCTTTAAGGATACCTTGTTATTTGAAGAAGATTTCAGTAAGTTTTCTAGAGAGAACACTATTGGAACTTCTACAGATATAGGAGGAGAGAATGTTTTAACGCTTTTGCCAAGTTCTATGACGCAAATGCCAGGCTGTAAAGCGAAAAGTGTGAGAAGAAGCGATAATGACTCTTGTAATTTGCTAAATTCAGCAGCTAAATTTCGTACTCCTATAATGCTAATTCCGAATAATTCTTTATTATCTTTTCACGTGAAAAACGGAGACTATAAGTCTAAACTTACAGTTAGAGATACAACTTTTCATTTAAGCAAAAAAGCAGATAGTCTTAAGTATATATATTTGTCAAATTGCTCTTTCGTAGAATTTGGTAAGATTGATGGATATGGAAGTTCGCTTTTTATTGATGATATTAAAATAACAACTCCACGAGAAATTGTTTCGCATTCTTTAAATGGTAATATGCTTAGTTTGCAAGGGCTTATTCCTGAAACGAAGTATTATATTGAAATTTTAAATCAAGATTTGAGTGTAGCAAATACATATTATTTTACTACTCCAAAGCAAATTGAAAATTTTAATGCTCAAATATTAAATTCCGATACAGTATCTTTGTCTTGGGGGAATAATGAAACAGTGTCAAATCTCTTGCTTTCAGTAGAATCTGTTGTGAATGCTGCAGATGATTTGTTGATTTCAAAAGTTGCAACGAAGAGTAGTGTAAATGTAGTTGAAATATATAATCCTACTGAAAGGGATATTTGTTTAAAAGACTATGAATTTGTTGGGTATCAAAATGATGCAATGCTATCTCCCGTTCCTTTGCGATATGTTTTTTATGAAAAAGATAGCATAAAGAGTAATTCTTGTATTGTAATTGCGTTAAATTCAAAAACTTCTCCTTGTGATACAAATTTGGTTGTTTATCCTTGTCAAACCAATCATGGTTTTTCAGCAGGGAATGATTCATATTTGATTTTAAAAAGGTTAGAAAGCGATGTTAATGATATAGTTGTGTATGATACTATTGATTTATTTGGAATGTTGATGGCAGTACCAAGTCCTTATGCTAATTCTATTTTAGTAAGAAAGCCATACGTTAGACAAGGTGTTAAGCATAATCCAGAGAATGTAGAAAATGTTTACAGCGATTGGGAAGTTTCTGCTTATAATGCGGAAGCTCTTAATCAAATGCTTGGGAATCATACGATAACTCCTGCAATAGAGGTGCACAATCTTAGTAATACCACAATGATTGCAGGACAAAACTCTTTTCAATTAACAGATGTTAATTTTGATGGCGTGTATCGTTGTCATATTAAGGAGAATAACAATGTGCTTGCAACGACTACCTTTAGAATGGGCAAGGAAATCAGTGCAATAGCTAACGGAGATTGGGATAATTCTGCTATTTGGGAGAATGGATTGAAACCTACAGCTTTAGACAAAGTAGTGTTGCCTCAAGGAGTCAAAGTAAATATTCCTCAAGGTGTGGTTGCAGAATGTGCGGAGTTGGTTATAAGTTCAGATTACTCTACTTGTGATACGGTAAACAAAACAGAAATACTAAATAATGGCACTTTGTCCGCAGGGAAGTGTGTTGTGAAGCCATGTTTCTCGGCATATACTTCTGAAGGTAATGGTTGGACTTTGTTTAGTTTGCCAATAAAGATAGAAAACAAAACTCGCCAAGAAGTTGCAGCTTGTTTTGGTATAGGAGAAAATGATGATTTGTATTATCTTCAAGAAAATTATTCTTCAGCGGCCTCTGCTTGGATTCCTTATAATGAAACTATTGAAGATACTAACTTCTTTAAACAAAATTTAGGTTATTTGATAGCTTATTCTCAAAATAAAGAATTGTTATGGCAAGGAGATTTGTTTTTGGAAGACGAATTGGAGCTTTTAAATAACGCTTCTTATAATTCGCAAGGTGGAGAAGGTTATCATCTTTGTGCGAATCCTTATCCGTTTTCTGTAAAGCACTCTAATTTTTCTAAAAATAATATTTCCGGAATGTGGCTACTCTCTCCTTCAACAGGACAATATATTCCTTACGACCCTAATTGTATTACAGAATTTATTATTCCGCCTTTTGGAGGCTTTATGACAAAGGTAGAGTCTGCGGGAAATTTATTGAAAATTCATAAACAAGAAATTTCTAATACTTCAAAGTTTTCTTCTTTTATGGATAAATTGCAATTAACCTTTTCTTACGAAGGAGGAGAAGATGAAGTAAGGATTTATTTTCGTGAAAATGTTACGGAAAACATAGATGAGTATGATGTTTATAAGTTGTTTAGTTTTGGTTCTGCGCCAGATTTGTATTCTACTTATGCTCAAAAAGATTTGTCTATTGTTTCGCTTCCTTTGTGGCAAGATTCTGTTATTATCCCTTTGAGTTATAAAACTAAAAATGCGGGAAATTATGGACTGAAAATAGGACATATTCCTGAAAATGTTGTGAGGGCAGAGTTGTATAATGATAGTAATGAATTATTGATAGATTTTGTTCAAGATAGTTCGTATAATTTTATCTCATATAATAGTGATGAAGAAAGGTCTTTAACGTTAAAATTATATTCTTTTGATTTGGGAATAGTGCAAACGAGTGAGGTTTGTGATTTTAAGGTTATTCAAAATAAGAATCTGGTAAAAATCATATCTTCTGATAGGGTAGAAGGTGTTGTGTTGTACAATACTCAGGGAATTGAAATAATGCAATATCTAAGTGATGAAATTTTACTTCCAAAGCAAGGGTGTTATATTTTAGGTGTTAAAATTAAGGGGCAGTTCTCTTTTTGTAAAATTATTTATTTGTAAGTATGAGAAAGTTTTTATTGATAATATTAATCTTCTTTTTGAGTAGTTTTATTGTTGCTTTTGCTCCTCCTACTCCTCCTACGCGACATGGAAATAATACGTCTGCTTTTAATAATAAAACTAAACAATTTGAGCCTAATGCTAATCAGCCTCCAATTGGTACTGCTACTTTATTTCTTATTGCAATCTCTTCACTGTGTGTAATGCTTAAAATTAAAAGAAAAAAATTAGATTAAAACGTTTTTTTTTGTATTTTTGCAGTTTTATGAAATATAAGTAAATGATGGGTAGGAAAGTAAGAGTTAGATTTGCGCCGTCTCCAACAGGTCCACTACATATAGGCGGAGTGAGAACGGCTTTGTATAATTATTTATTTGCAAAACAAAACGATGGTGATTTTATTTTAAGAATAGAAGACACTGATCAAACAAGATTTGTTGAAGGAGCAGAGGATTATATCGTAGAGTCATTTAAGTGGTTAGGCTTAGAATTTGACGAAGGTGTAGGAATAGGAGGAGAATATGGTCCTTATAAGCAATCTGATAGAAAAGATTTGTACAAAAAATATGCTTTGGAACTTGTGGATAAAGGTTGGGCATATTATGCTTTTGATACAGCAGAAGAATTAGATGCTTTAAGAAAACAATATGAAAGCGAGAAAAAGAATTTCCAATATGATTGTAATACAAGACAAGGTTTAAGAAATTCTTTGTCTCTTGAGAAGCAAGAGGTTGAGCGTTTGCTGGAATCAGGCGTTGCTTATGTTATAAGATTTAAGTTCCCAGAGAATGAGGATATACATCTTGATGATTTGATTAGAGGGCATGTAAAGATGAACTCATCTTTATTAGATGATAAAGTGTTGTATAAATCAGATGGAATGCCTACATATCACTTGGCAAATATAGTTGATGACCACTTGATGTGTATTTCTCATGTTATAAGGGGTGAAGAATGGTTGCCATCTTGTCCTTTGCATGTTATGTTGTATAAAGCATTTGGTTGGGAAGATACTATGCCTCAATTTGCACACCTTCCATTGCTTTTAAAACCAGATGGAAATGGTAAATTGTCAAAAAGAGATGGTGATAGATTAGGATTCCCTGTATTTCCATTGCAATGGTGTGATCCGAAGTCAAAAGAAATTTCATCAGGATATAGAGAAAGTGGATATTTGCCAGAGGCTGTTATAAATATGTTGGCATTGTTAGGTTGGAATTCTGGAACTGAACAAGAATTGTTTACTTTGCAAGAATTAATTGATACATTCTCTATTGATAGAATATCAAAACATGGTGCTAAGTTTGATTTAGAAAAGGCTAAATGGTTCAATCATCAATATCTTCAAAAGGTTGATGATGAAAAATTAGCAGAAGGCTTCCTAAAAGATTTAGAAAACAGAGGTGTAAGTGCTTCAAAAGAAAAAGTTATTTCCATAGTTAGATTGGTAAAGGAAAGATGTAATTTTGTGAAAGACTTTTGGGATAATAGCGATTACTTCTTTGTTGCTCCTGAATCTTATGCTGAAAAGGCTTTAAAAAAGCGTTGGAAAGAGGGAACAAGCGAAAGAATGTGTGTTATAGCAGATAAAATGAGCGAAATAGATGATAATTCATCTTGGGCTGATAATGCAGAAGAGTTTTTGATGAAATATATTTCAGAAAACGAATTGAACATGGGACAAATTATGAACTCAATTCGTTTGGCAGTTGTTGGTGATACGAAGGGTGTGAATATGGTAGATATAATGAAGATATTAGGTAAAGAAGAGATTATTTCAAGAATAAGAATAGCAGCAGAAAAAATAAGCTTATAGTGGAAATAAAAACTGTTAGCATAATAGGAAATGGCAATGTCGCTTTTCATTACCATAAAGTAATGAAAGAGAATGGGTATTTCGTAAAAAAAATTACATCTCGTAAGGAATTTGTTGCGGAAGAGGTGGAAAGTGATGTTGTCATAATTGCTGTAAAGGATGATGCTATAAAAGAGGTTGTGGATAAGTTACCAAAAATTGAAGGGTTATTATTACACACTTCTGGATTTACAAAAACTGATATTTTATCTCAAAAATCTGATAATTATGGGTGTTTGTATCCTTTGCAGTCTTTGAACAAAAATAAAGATATAGATTTTTCAAAGGTTCCTTTATGCTTTTATGTTAATAATGAGACTTATTATAATTGTTTAGAAAGTTTTGCTATTTCTCTTTCTCCTTTAACATGTTTTGTTTCAGATGAGCAAAGACAGAGTCTTCATATAGCGGCTGTATTTGCAAACAATTTTACAAATCATCTTTTAGGTGTATCTAAGGATATTTTAGATAAGAATAATATTCCGTTCTCAATGTTATTTCCTATTATAGATAGGACTGTTGAAAACATAAAAACTACTGGTAATATTTTTTCTTTGCAGACAGGTCCTGCTGTCAGAATGGATATAAACATAATTAATCAACATCTTGAACGATTATCGTCAAAGGAAATGGAGGTTTATTTGGCGGTAACTAATAGTATTATGGATTATCACAAGGAATAAATTATGAAAACAATAGTTGTATTAACTGGGGCAGGAATAAGTCAAGAGAGTGGTATAAAAACTTTTAGAGATAGTGATGGTTTGTGGGAAAATCACAGGGTTGAAGATGTAGCAACCTTTGATGCGTGGAAGAGAAATCCTGATTTAGTTAGAGCGTTCTACAATGCAAGAAGAAAAGAGTTGTATAATGTAGAGCCAAATGAAGGACATAAGCAGTTGTTGCGTTTAGAAGAAAATTTTAACTTGCATATTATCACTCAAAATGTAGATGATTTGCACGAAAGAGCGGGAAGTAAAAACGTCTTACACTTGCATGGCGAATTGAAAAAGGTGTGTAGTGAAATAGATGCTAATGATATAAGATGGCTTGATGGTTGGGAATTGACGGAAGAGATGAAAGATAATTATGGAAAACCATTAAGGCCATATATAGTTTGGTTTGGAGAGGCTGTTCCAAACATAGAGCCCGCGATAAAACTATGTGAGAAGGCGGATATAATGATAATAATAGGTACAAGCCTTAATGTGTATCCTGCGGCAGGGCTTTTACATTATACAAAAAAGGATTGTAAAAAATATCTTGTTGATCCACAAAGTGTAAACATAGCAGATAAGAATTTTGTTTTTGTGAAACAAAAGGCAGGTATTGGAGTAAAACAAGTTGTAGAAGATATATTAGACAAATATTTATGAAGAGAGTATATGTAGAAACATATGGTTGTCAAATGAACCAAGCTGATAGTGAGGTCGTCGCTTCTATTTTAAAGAATAATAGTAATTATGAAATTACTTATGATATTGCAGAGGCAGATTTAATATTAGTAAATACGTGTTCTATTAGAGAAAATGCTGAGCAAAGAGTAAAGAAACGATTGGTGGAATTTGACTCTCTCAGAAAAAAGAAAAGTTGGCTTAGAATAGGCGTTCTAGGTTGTATGGCTGAACGTTTGCAAAATAGTTTGATAGAAGAATGTAAGGTAGATATAGTTGTTGGTCCAGATTCTTACAGAGATATTCCTCACTTATTGGAAGAGGTTGAAAAGAATAATAAAGCGTATGTTTCTGCTATACTTTCTGAAGAGGAAACTTATGCAGACATTTCGCCAGTAAAGATAGAGACTAATGGAGTAAGCGCTTTTATCTCTATAATGAGAGGATGTGAGAATTTTTGTTCTTATTGCGTAGTGCCTTACACAAGAGGAAGAGAACGAAGCAGAGATCCTCAAACGATTATTGCGGAAGCACAGGATTTATTTAATAAAGGGTATAGAGAAGTAACTCTTTTAGGTCAAAATGTAAATTCTTATATTTGGAAAAAAGGAGAGGAAGATGAAATAAACTTTGCAAAATTAATGGCATTAGTTGCTCAAATAAGTCCTTTGTTGAGAATAAGGTTTTCCACTTCGCATCCTAAAGATATCTCTCAAGAATTATTAGATACGATAGCGAAATATGATAACATATGTAAGTTCATTCATCTTCCGTTGCAATCAGGTAGCACAAGAATGCTAAAATTGATGAATAGAAAATATACAAGAGAGGATTATAAGAATAAGATTACAGCAATAAAAGAGACAATAAAGGATTGTGGTATTTCAACTGATATTATAGCAGGCTTTTGTACAGAAACTATTGACGATCATAAAGACACATTAGATATGATGCGTTGGGTAGGTTATGATTCGGCTTTTATGTTTAATTACTCTCAACGTTCAAATACATTGGCTGCAAAGAAATATGCAGATGATATTGCTTACGAAGAAAAAACAAGAAGATTAGAAGAAATAATAGATCTTCAAAGACAATTATCTCTTGAAAGTAATCAACGAGATGTTGGTAAAGTATTTGAAGTATTAATAGAGGGAGAAAGTAAAAGAAGTAAAGAACAATTGTTTGGGAGAAACTCTCAAAATAAAGTTATAATATTTGATAGAAAAGATTTTAAAATTGGCGAATATGTACAAGTAAAAGTTAATTCTTGTACTTCGGCTACTTTGTTTGGAGAAATTGTTTAATAAATAAATATTGTATTATGAAAATGAGTAGATGTATTTTGTTATTGAGTATAGTTGTTATTACATTAGCATCATGTACTTCACAAAAGAATTTAATTTATTTCCAAACGGAAAATCAAGAAGATTACAAATATACTTATGAAGAGGGAAATGCTAATTTTTCTCCTAATTACTATTTGGCAAAAGAAGATATGTTGTACATAGATATTACAGCTATGGACGATGAAACAGCGAGAATGTTTGCTTCAAAAGACACGAGATATTCTACTACTGAAAATAGTATATACTTAAATGCTTATGTTATTGACAAAAATGGAGAAATTAATTTGCCAGTTGTTGGAAAAGTTAAATTAGAAGGTTTAACTGTTGAACAAGCACAAAGCACGATTCAAGAAAAAGTAAATCAGTATATACATGGAGCAGTTGTAAGTTGTAAAATGTTAAATTACAAAATCTCTATTCTCGGAGAAGTAAATCGTCCAGGCACATACACTTTTTACCAACCTTGTGTAGATTTGTTTCAAGTTTTAGCGGCTGCTGGCGATTTAACTTATTATGGTAACAGAGCAAAAGTTAAAATCATTAGAAAAACAAAATCAGAGGACATAGTTTATACAGTAGATTTAAGAGATGTAAAAGTGTTGCAAGATAAGAATATGTATCTTCAACCGAGAGATGTTGTATATGTTGAACCAAACAAAAATACAAAAACATTATCAACATTGAATATTCCACTGACAACAATTTCTAATTCGTTAGTAGTATTGACATCTGTAATATCCATATTCTCTTGGATACTTTCATTAAATAGCAAATAAATAAAGTAGAAATAATTATGAACGAGGAAAAACAAATAAGAGAAGAAGAAAATAATTCCATTAATTTCATGGAATTATTGTATAAAATGTTAGACAAATGGCATTTGTTTGCTATTGCAATAACTATTGCAGTAATTGTTTGTATATTTATTACAAAATATTCTACGCCTCTTTATGAAGCAAAAACAACTTTGCTGATAAAGAACAATAGTAATATGATGTCTAATTTGTCTGGCAATTTTGGATTAAATTTCTATAATCAAGATCAAATAAATTTCCAAAATGAAATAGGAACAATTCAATCTGTTTCAATGGTAAAAAGAACAATAAAGACTCTTGATTTATATGTTGATTACTTTGAAAAGAGAAATTTTAAGTTTTATGACATATACAAAGGCTCTCCGTTTGAAATAGTATTGGATTTTTATAATGCTCAGCCGACAGGAATACCTATTAACGTAGAATTAATAGATAAAAACAAGTGTTTGATTTCTTATGAGGAGCAAAAAAATGTACCAGTTTATGATTATATACAAGATAAGATATTACCTGAATACAAAGATGTATCTGCAACAAGTACTGTAATAAGATATGGTCAGTGGTACATAAAAGATGGAATGAAATTTAAAATTTTATTAAAAGACCCTGCGAATTGGGAAGATAATTTGGCTAATATTAAATACGCATTCGTAATAAATGATATGGATGCTTTAGCAAATGCTTTTAATTCAACGCAGATAGATTTATTAAACAAGGAATCTTCAATTATTTCCATTAAATTTAAACATCAAAATAGTAATAAAGCAAAAGATTTCGTGAATAAATTATGTGAAGTTTATATTGACATGACATTTGAGGACAAAAACCACTTAAATGTAGCAACAATAGATTTCGTAAATTCACAAATTAACGCGATTTCTGACTCTTTATCAATAGCGGAAGCACGTAAAGAAGCTTTCCAAAAAAACAATAACACATTCAATCTTTCTAGTGATGCGGAATATTTATTTGAAAAAGCAAATGAATTTGAAGCTAAACGAGCAGAAGAAACAACCAAGAAAGCTTATTACGATTATTTAACTAACTATATCAATCAAACAGATCTAAATGATGGACTTGTAGCTCCTTCAACAATGGGAGTAGATGATCCTTTGTTAAGTAAATTAGTCGTTTCTTTAACAGACCTTATCATTGAGAAGCAAAGATTATCATCTACAATGGCTCCACAATCTCCAAAGATGAAAGAGTTATTGGCAAGAATGGAAACTATAAGAAATCAAATAAAAGAAAGTTTGAAGAACATACAACAAGTTTCTCAAATAAATGAGAACGAACTTAACAGACAAGAAAAAGTTCTTCAAAAGGAAATAGATCAGTTGCCAGCCACTCATAGAGATATGATTAATATAGAACGTCAGTTCAAATTCAATGACGAAATTTATAACTTCTTATACACAAAGAGGGCAGAGGCTGAAATCGCGAAAAATGCAGCACTTCCAGATCATAAAGTAATTGATAAAGCTATTTTTGCAATAAAAGTTTATCCTAGAACAATGGTTAATTTGCTTTTTGCATTTGTAATAGGATTCGCAATACCAGCAGGATATATTTTGTTAAGATACTTTACAAAGAATACTATTGATAGCAAAGACGATTTAGAAAAACTTTCTCATTCTCCAATAGTAGGATTTATTCCAAGTTTTGGTGCAGAAGCTAATAGACTTATTGTTTATGATAAACCAAGAAGTCAAATTGCAGAAACATTTAGATCATTGAGAACAAATATAAAATACATTTTAGGAAATGACGAATCCGATGAAGGAAAAGTAATACTTGTTACTTCTTCCTTGCCAAATGAAGGAAAGAGTTTGATAAGTGTTAATGTGGCCTCTATATTTGCAATCTCAGGTAAAAAGACTCTTTTGATAGGATACGATTTAAGAAAACCAGCGCTACATAAAGTATTCGGATTAAATGCTACTCATGGATTAACCTCATATATGGTTGGACGTTATGAATTAGATGATGTATTGCAAGCAACAGAATTTGATAATTTTGATGTGTTAGTTGCAGGTCCAGTACCACCAAATCCTTCTGAGTTGATAGATTCAGACAAGAATCGTGCATTATTAAAAGAACTTAGAAAACGTTACGATTATATAATCCTTGATACACCACCAGTAAGTTTGATTGCAGATGCACAATGCTTGGCAAAAGAAAGTGATATAAACTTATTCATAGTAAGATCTGAACACACAAACAAAGCGGCGTTTAGAATATCACTTGCAGAACTATCAGAAAGAAACGATGTTAAAGTAAACTTTGTACTTAACGACATAAAAACTGTTGCGCAAAAGTATGGCTACGGAGCAAGATATGATAAAGGATATTATGGCTACGGATATGGCTATGGCTACTTTGATAATGAACAATTAGAAAAGTAATAAAAAATGAAGCATTATAATATACCTATTTTTATTCCAGAATTGGCATGTCCTAATAGGTGTATATATTGCAATCAGCGACATATTTCTGGGCAATTACAAGCAGTAAAACCAGAAGAAGTAAGACAAATTATAGAACAACATCTTACAACATTCATTAAGCCCTCGCACGTGGAACTTGCCTTTTTCGGAGGCAGTTTCACGGGGATTGATGAAGAGGATATGATAACATATCTTAAGATAGTACAGCCATATATTGAGCAAGGTGATATTAAAAGTATAAGAATCTCTACACGTCCCGATTATATCAACGAAAAAATCTTAAATATTTTAAAACGCTATAATGTAAGCGACATTGAATTAGGAGCACAATCCTTAAACGAAGAAGTGTTAGCTTTTTCAAAACGTGGACACACAGTTAAAGATGTAGAAACTGCCTCTTGCCTTATCAAAAGTTATGGATTTTCTCTTGGACTTCAAATGATGATAGGATTACCCTTAGACACAGTTGAAAAATCCAAAGAAACAGCAAAAAAAATCTTAGACTTAGGAGCAGAAAGCACGAGAATATATCCTACACTTGTAATAAACAATACCGAATTAGCAGACCTATACCGAGCAGGTCAATACAAAGCCCTTTCTCTTGAAGAAGCAGTAGAATGGACAGCTGAAATCTATAAAATATTCTCGCAAACAGACATAACAATCCTACGCGTAGGACTACACCCTTCAGAAGCCTTAATCAATGGAGAACAATTATTAGCAGGACCTTTTCACGTATCATTCAAAGAACTTGTATTGACACGACTTTGGCAAGAAAAATTTGAGAAGCTCCCGCTTGATACAAAAACAATTTTAGTAAACCCAAGAGAAATCAATTACGCAATAGGCTACAACAGTAAAAACAAAAAAAACTTACAAGAAAAAATACCAAATTTAAAATTTATTTCAGATTTCAACGTTGAAATAGGGACATTTGTAGCACAAAATTAAGAATATTTTGTTGTTTGAAATAAAATATCTAACTTTGCAAACAATAGAAAATCAAAGAAAAAACATATAAACAAATAAAAAATAATAGATTATGGAATTACCTTTTGCAGAATCGTGGAAGATAAAGATGGTAGAGCCTATAAGAAAAAGTACACGTGCAGAACGTGAACAATGGCTTAAAGAAGCAAAAAACAATGTTTTTATGCTTAAATCAGAACATGTTTACATAGATTGTATTACAGACTCAGGAACAGGCTCAATGTCAGATCGTCAATGGGCAGCAATGATGATGGGCGACGAATCATACGCAGGAGCAAGCAGTTTCTTCCGTTTGAAAGATACTATCACTGCTATCACAGGATTTGAATATGTTATACCAACACACCAAGGCCGTGCAGCAGAAAACGTATTATTCTCACACTTAGTAAAACAAGGAGACATAATACCAGGTAACTCTCACTTTGACACAACCAAAGGACACATTGAAAGTCGTAAAGCAACAGCATTAGATTGCACAATAGACGAAGCAAAAGACACACAATTAGAAATACCATTCAAAGGAAATGTTGATCCAAAGAAATTGGAAAAAGCATTAGCTGAAAACGCAGACAAAATTCCTTTCATCATAGTTACAGTAACTAACAACACAGCAGGAGGACAACCTGTTTCAATGCAAAACCTTAAAGAAGTAAGAGCTGTTGCAGACAAATACAACAAACCAGTTATACTTGACTCAGCACGTTTTGCAGAAAACGCTTACTTCATCAAAACACGTGAAGAAGGATACGCAGACAAAACGATAAAAGAAATAGCAAAAGAAATGTTCTCATACGCAGACGGTATGACAATGTCAGCAAAGAAAGACGGTATCGTTAATATGGGAGGATTCATTGCTACACGTAAAAAAGAATGGTACGAAGGAGCTAAATTATTCTGTATTCCTTTTGAAGGATTCCTTACATACGGAGGTATGAACGGAAGAGATATGGATGCTTTAGCAGTAGGATTAGACGAAAACACAGAATTTGACAATCTTGACACACGTATCCGTCAAGTACAATACTTAGCAGCAAAATTAGATGAATATGGAATCCCTTACCAACGCCCTGTTGGAGGACACGCAATATTCGTAGATGCTGACAAAATCCTTACAAACGTTCCAAAAGAAGAGTTCCCAGCACAAACACTTACTTGCGAACTTTACTTAGAAGCAGGTATCCGTGGATGCGAAATAGGATACATCTTAGCAGATAGAGATCCTGTTACAAGAGAAAATCGTTTTGGAGGATTAGACTTCGTTCGTTTATGTATTCCAAGAAGAGTTTACACAAACAACCACATGGACGTTATAGCAGCAGCGTTGAAAAATGTTTACGACAGAAGAAACGAAATCACAAGAGGAGTAAAAATCACTTGGGAAGCAGAATTAATGCGTCACTTCACTGTACAATTAGAAAGATTATAATAACTAAAATACAGTAAATCAAAACGCCCTTTCTGAAATAAGAAAGGGCGTTTTTTTTGTTTCTTAGCATAAAATTTCTAATTTTGTAGAAAAAATAAAGAAATGGAAAAGAAAACACTATACTTGATAGATGCAATGGCGGTAATATACAGAGCCTTTTATGCACTCAATAAAAACCCAAGAATAAACTCAAAAGGACAAAACGTATCTGCCGTTTTAGGATTTTGCAACACACTTTTAGACATAATAAAACAATACAAGCCCTCACATCTTGGCATAGCCTTTGACCTTCAAGGGCCAACATTTCGACACATTCAATACGAACAATACAAGGCAAACCGACAAGCAATGCCCGAAGAGATAAGAGAAGCAATTCCAATCATAAAAAACATTATTCAAGCAATGAACATTCCCCTTCTTTGTAAGGAAGGATATGAAGCAGACGATGTAATAGGCACTATTGCAAAGAAAGCCTCCGTAAAAGGATACGAAGTATTCATGGTAACGCCAGATAAAGACTATGCCCAATTAGTTGAAGAAAACATAAAGATGCTTAAACTAAGTAGAGGAGCAAATCCAAATGAAATATGGGGAGTTGCTGAGGTGTTGGAACGCTTTGAAATCACAAATCCTTTACAAGTAATAGACATCTTAGGACTTTGGGGAGATAGCTCCGACAACATTCCTGGCGTACCCTCAATAGGAGAAAAGAAAGCAAAAGCACTAATACAACAATTCTCATCAATAGAAAATATTTTAGAAAATAGCGACAAAATAGAAAGCAAATCAATCCGTAAAGCAATAGAAGAAAACAAAGACCTTGCAATCCAAAGCAAACAATTAGCAACAATCATTATCGATGCACCAATAGAACTAAACGAAGACGAACTTGCAATCACACAACCCGACATTCAAGCTTGCAATCAAATATTTAACGAATTGGAATTTACGACATTTGCAAAAAGATTCAACACTCACTACCAAATCCCGCAACCACAACCAACCATAGACCTATTCAACACCACAGTTTCCGAGCCAACGCTTTTCAATCTTGCAACTTACCCAACCTACAAAGAAGTTCCTCACACCTATACTGCAATTCACAGTGCAGAAGAATTAAAAGAAGTCATAAACTCAATGCTTCAAGAAACACTTATCGCCTTTGACACCGAAACAACAGGCTTAGAAATAGACTGTGAACTATTAGGAATATCCTTAGTCAGTCAAAGACATAAAGGATTCTTTGTTTTCTTTCCACAAAGCAAAGACCTACAAAAAGATTTCTTAGAAATAATAAAACCACTCTTTGAAAACGAAACCATTGAAAAAGTAGCACACAATTTAAAATTTGATAAAAACGTACTGCTCAACTATGGCATAGAAGTAAAAGGCAAAACCTTTGACACTCTCTTAGCCCACTATCTCATAGATCCAGAATCGCGACACAAATTAGACATTCTAAGTGAAAAATACTTAGAATACACAATGATAGACTTTGAAACCGTATTTGGAAAAACGATAAAAGAACCAATAAAAATAGAAAAACTAAATGCAGAACTCTTAACCGAATACGCAGTTGAAGATGCAGACGTAACCTTTGGCTTAAAACCAATCTTAGAAGAAGAATTAAAACAAAACGGTTTATTAGAACTTTTCTATAACATAGAAATGCCACTTGTAGATGTGCTTTTAGGCATGGAAAGACAAGGCGTGAGAATAGACACAACACAACTCCACAAATTTTCTCAATTACTCCAAGAACAAAAACAACAATTAGAAGAAAGAATCTATCAATTAGCAGGCAAAGAATTTAATATTTCATCACCAAAACAATTAGGAATAATACTCTTTGACGAATTGCAAATATCCTCAGACAAAAAAATCAAAAAAACTCAAACAAAACAATACTCCACCTCCGAAGACGTATTGCAAAAACTAATAAACATTCACCCAATCATACCATTAATATTAGAATATCGTTCACTAACAAAACTAAAAAGCACATACGTAGACGCTCTTCCAGAGATAGTGAACTCTGCAACAAACAAAATACATACTCATTACAAACAAGCCACAACTTCAACAGGCCGTTTAGCCTCAGAAAGTCCTAACTTACAAAACATTCCCATAAGAACAGAACTCGGAAAGCAAATACGCTCATGCTTCATTCCGCAAGATGACAAACACACACTTTTAGCAGCCGATTATTCTCAAATAGAACTTAGAATAATTGCCTCACTTAGCAAAGACCAAGCCTTGTGTCAAGCCTTCCACTCAGGAGAAGACATTCACCTTTCCACAGCTTCAAAAATTTACATGCTACCACCACAAGAAATAACACAAGAAATGAGACGCAATGCAAAGAGCGTTAATTTTGGAATCATATACGGAATATCAGCCTTTGGCCTTTCCGAACAATTACACATAACAAGGAAAGAAGCACAAGGGTTAATTGATCAATATTTCTACTCATATCCACAAATAAAACAATACATTACCACTTGCATTGAAACAGCCACCGAAAAAGGCTATGCAGAAAGTATATGCGGACGAAGACGCTATTTGCCCGACCTTCACTCTGCTAATGCAAACATAAGAAACTTTGCACAACGCAACGCAGTCAATATGCCAATCCAAGCAAGCAGTGCCGATATGATAAAGATTGCGATGATAAATATCCACAAAGAATTTGAGAAAAACTCACTTCAATCCAAGATGATACTACAAGTTCATGACGAATTAGTGTTTGATGTCTATAAACCAGAACTTGAAACAGTTAAAACAATAGTAAAACAACAGATGCTTAACGCTTTACAATTAGAAGTGCCGATAGAAGTAAGCATAAACGAAGGAGAAAATTGGTTAGTAGCACATTAATAAAACAAAGATAAATTTTGCAGAACACGATAAAAATATTATTTTCGCAAATTCAAAGAAAAAAATAGAATAACAATTAAATAAGAATAGAAGATGAAGAAAAAATTATTATCAATTCTTGCATTGGCAGCAATTTTATTTGCTTCATGCGGAGAAAAAGTAGCAAAACAAGAAGAATCACGCTCAGAAATGCAAAAAAAAGTAGATGAATTTGCAATGGTTCAATTAACCACAGATTTAAACAAATTAAATGACAAAGAAAAACAATTGATTGGAATTTTCTTTGACATAGCAGAAATTATGGACGAATTGTTCTGGTTGCAATCATACGGAGATAAAGCCGACATGCAAAAAATAGAAGACCCAGCAACAAGAGATTTCGCATTAATCAACTATGGTCCTTGGGACAGACTTGATGGAATGCGTACATTTGTAAGTGGATATGCAGAAAAACCATTGGGAGCAAACTTCTATCCAAGTGATATGACTAAAGAAGAGTACGATGCTTTACAAGATGAAAACAAAGGAAGCCTTTACACTGTAATTCGTAGAGATGCAGAAGGCAAATTGCAAGTAAAATGGTACAGAGAAGAATACAAAAAACAAATAGACAAAGTATGTGCATTACTTGACAAAGCAATTCCTTTGGCAGAAGATGCAGGATTAAAGAAATACTTAGAAGAAAGAAAGAAAGCCTTCCAAACAGACGACTATTTCGCATCAGATATGGCTTGGATGGATATGAAAAATAGCCATTTAGATTTTGTTGTAGGGCCAATCGAAAACTATGAAGACCGTTTATTTGGAGCAAAAGCAGCATACGAAGCATTTATCTTAGTAAAAGATGAAGAAGAAAGTGCAAAACTTGCAAAATTC
>RHMF01000362.1_pt1 | contig 38214 bp, 81 predicted proteins | sample 5365151 | NCBI WGS metagenome assembly RHMF01 (sample SAMN10266501, study PRJNA497801) | feces metagenome | isolation source: feces | host: Bos taurus | place: China: Prairie of Fairy Mountain | collected 2017-08-14 | reverse complement strand
TACAGTTATACATTTTGAACGAGATGCAGAAACAATATCATGTGTTTTTGGAAGATGTAAGAATTTTATGGAACGGAAAGCAATTAAATGATATATATTCTAATATAGGTATCGGTCTGAGATGTTATAATAGAAAATATGTTATGGACAGTTATAGGATTAAGATGCCGTGTGTTCCGAAATACCTTGGATTAGAAGAAAAGTTCAGGATTATGGATAGCAAGGACGCTAAGAGCAAGTTTGATTTGGCACCAGGTAACAAAGGATTCTAGTTTTGAATTACGAAAAGATATATGAGACGTTAATTAACCGGGCTCGTAATAGAATATTATTCGGACAGATAGAAAATCACCATATTATACCCAGAAGCGAAGGCGGGAGTAATAAGAAGGAGAACAAGATTGAGCTTTCTCCGAAAGAACATCACTTGTGCCATTTGCTTCTGATTAAGATGGGTAAGTGTCTTAAGTATTGTTACCGTCATGTCAATGTTCGTGAATACATGAGAATGAAAGAAGACGAGAAACGAAAGATAAAGGTCAGGGAAAGTCGGAAGATGTATAAAGAACGATACTGGCTTGAGAATGACGAAGAAAATCTGGAATAAAAATAAAACGCTAATTTTCATTAGCGTTTTTTACTATATTTGAAATCGTATGAAAGTAGTATTAATCGACGTATCAAATTTAACTATGAGGTGCCTGTTCTCACAGATGCCAGGTCCGGAAGAACAGGAATTTTCCATATTCAAGCTTACATTCATGGCTTCGTTCATGAAGCTTCTCAAGACACTTGAACCAGAGCGAGTAATCTGTTTGCAGGATTCTGAAAGTTGGCGTAAACAGGTATATCCGGAATACAAGGCTAATCGTGCTGCAAAGCGTGAGCAGTCTGTAGTCAATTTCGATGTGTTCTTCCCGGTACTCGAGAAGTTTATTAACGATATTGCGGATTCGTTCAAGAATATTCCGTTCGTTAAGATTCCTCACGCCGAGGCAGATGATTGTATAGCAACGATTGTCAAAAACCATCCTGACTGGGATATAATTAACGTATCTTCAGATAGGGACTTTTACCAGTTATTCAAATATTCAAATTACCGCCAATGGGACGCGATGAAGCATACGTTTATTGAAGGTTTGGATCCTGATGTTGAACTGATGGTGAAGATTCTTACTGGCGACAGCAGCGATAATATTCCTGGTCTCAAGAGAGGTATTGGTCCGAAGCGTGCATTGAAGATTATCAACGAAGACGTTAACCAGTGGATTGAAGATGAAAAGCTTCAGGCTGAATATCAACGTAATATGAAGTTGATTTCGTTTGACTGTATTCCTAAGGAAATCGAACTTGCGATTAATGACGTAATAAATAATTTAACATACGGTGAACCTGATACTAAGAAGTATTTCAAGTTCATTCAGATGTCAGGATTGGCAGAACTGATGAATACGTTTACCGATTATGTTAACTTAGTTAAAAAGGTACATTAATCCAATATGGCAAACATAGATATATTTTATGAAAAGTTGCTCGGTAAAGATTCTCAGAAATTTTTAGATATATATCGTAATCATCGTCTTAATATGGATAACGGCCCGACTTTGTTGAAGAACACAAAGAAGCGGTTATGCGGTCAACCTGAAGAATATGATTTTATGAGTATTTACTCGATTTCGAGACTTTGCCCTCCGGGTGATGTCATTGATGGGTTTGGTCAATATCATACGTCTGTATTGCCGAAAAAGTATTGGACGAAACGTATGAGTAATCTGGTCAAATCCAATTCGCCGAAATCATATTTCGGATGTGCGGCAGGCGATATTTGTATCATAATAGGCGGTATTGCATATTTTATCGATATTAAAATTTCGGAAAATGAGATAGAGGAAAAGAACGGTGAATTACTTTATTTTACCGGATGTATTCCGACATCATCATTAAATAATTTTTCACATGGTGACGATAGACATTTTTACATGTTGTTTCCGAAAGTCGCTACTGAACCGCGAGGGAAGATATACATCGTAGATGCAACAGCTTTAGATCTCGCACGTAATTCAGGTAATCTTTATTCAAGACGTAACGGGACAATTTATGTTGTGCAGGATATATTGAAGTTGCCGAATGCCAGCGAGATAATTAAAGAAGTCATATAAAAATACAATTGTTTTTACGTATAGTATATTTTCTTTGCAAAATATACTATATTTGTAATATGGCTAATATAATAGATTTGACACAGATATTATTTAAAAACGATATTCCTGGATTTTTAGATTACTTAAAACTACATAAGCTTAATAAAGATGCTGGCCCGACACATGCTCCGAGTTTCGGCAATAAAGAAGTACGTGAACTTGGTACTTATTTTGTAGATTATTTTAAGGACGTACCTAAAAAGACAATATTCATGCCGAATGTTCCTCAAAACGTACCGAGGGAATATTATACAGATACGATGTTAAATACAGTAGGGCAGTTTAGTACGAACCCGGAATTATTTTGCTGTGCGTCAGGTGATTTAATACTAAAGCGAACGGTAATTATTAACGGTAAAGAATATGAAATACCGTTTTATCTTGAATTAAAAATATCTGAAAATGATGTATATACAAACAAAGACGGTATAAGATCGTTTGAGACTGGTTCTATACCGAAAACGACGGTTATGCATTTTACCGGTATAACGCAGTTACACGATATGAAAATAAGATGCCCGCATTTATACTTGCTTTGCCCGAAGAGAATGGCGGCATCAAATGGTAAAATCTGTATCGTGAACGCTAACAAGCTTAACCAAATGTCAAATTTGTTGATTTATACAAAAACGAATACTGATCCCCAGACGGAAATTCTGTTATACAAGAATATCCCAGACGATATTAAAGTCGATTTGAACGAATGGGTTATAAACGAGCAGATGAAAGAAATAGGATTATAATGGAATTAAAATATAAGCATCTCTATAAGACAGTTTTGAAAGAATATCAGAATCTTAGCAAATGTTCCAGAGTCAAGGTCGCAGCTTTGATTGTGAAAGATGGTAGGATTCTTTCTTGCGGATATAACGGAACTCCGGCAGGTCAGACCAACTGTAACGAGCTCTTCAAGACAGAGGCCGGAAAGTTCTATGCAAGGAAGTCGACTAACGAGGAATGGCTGGAATATTCAGAAGATGAATGGAAAGACCTTCATCACGAGTTCGCCAATACGAACGAAATCCATGCCGAGCAGAATACTTTGGGTAATGTATTAAGGGAAAAAATTGATATTACCGGTACATCTATGCTTTTGACACATGAACCCTGTGAAGCATGTGCGAGATTGATATATACATGCGGAATTAAGCATGTCATGTATGAAAATAAATATGATCGTGGGTCTAATGGCATTAGCTTTTTGGAACGAAACGGAGTAAAGGTAGAAAGGATATGAGTAAGTATAGTATAATTGTAGCAGCAACTGATAATAACGTCATTGGTCGAAATAATGCCATGCCCTGGCATTTAAAGAGAGATTTGATACGTTTTAAGGAATTAACTACTGGTTCCGCCGTAATAATGGGCCGCCGCTGTTTTGAATCTATAGGCAGGCCGTTGCCGAATCGACTTAATGTCGTGGTCTCGTCTAATGAAAACTATAATCCGGAAGGTGTCATAGTCAAGCCGAGTCTTCAGTTTGCGGTCGATTATGTTAATTCCAAGTATATTAAGGAACCGTTCATTATCGGCGGCGGTTCACTTTATAGACAGTCTGTTAACATTGTTAATAAGATTTATTTGACCAGAATTCATACAGAAATACCAGATGGCGATACATTTTTTCCTGAATTAGATATGTCGAAATGGGATATTGTGCATTCTGAAGATTTCCCTGCAGACAAAGATAATGATTTTCCGACAACTTTTATGATTTTGGAAAATAAACGCTATAAATAATATAAAAGAAAAAATTTAGGAGATTATCATGACAGATATTGATTTCAAGACTTATTACCACAAGAAGCTTGACGAGGAAATGGAAGCCGCTCAGCAGTCAACTGCCGAACAGAGCTATGAAACTCAGTCTATGAATTCTTCCCTCGATTCCCTTATCCAGCGTTATGTTGGCAATGGCGATCTTAAAGAAGGACTTAAAAAACTGGGTGTTGATCTTGGCGACGCTATTTTCAAGTACGCAACCGAACGTTACGTAACCGATGAAATGTTTGCTTCTCAGGACGACAAGGCTAAGTACATCAACGCCGTTACTCAGAAGATTCAGCAGGGCGCTTCTAAGACCCTTATCGAACTTCTCAAGCACTGCGCTATCGATTGTGCTAACTTGAAGACTTCTATTACCATGTAATTCATTTTCATACTATAAGAAACCGTCAGGCCTAACTTCTTGGATGACGGTTTTCTTTTATAATAAATAAAAAGTTAAATAATGAAGGTTGATGCTATCGTGAAGGCTATGTCCAAATACTTGACAGATAAGGGATATATCAAAATGAATCCTTACCTGTATATGAAAAATATAAAGACAGATGTAGTTACTGGTGATATTATTCTGGTCGATTTTAAACTTAGGATAATCCGGGTAATGAAGGTCGAGGACAAGTTCTTGTGTTTTTCTAAGAAGCCTACGGTAAAGTTAATCGACTGCCATTATGATACGTTGGCAGAATTCAAGAAATATATAAAGGCGAACGAAAACGCCGAGGTCGAATTCCTGAAGAAGGACATCGACTGGAAAAAGAAAGGAAAGTAATATGAGCGAGATGGAAGAATACCAGCTTAACGGCATGAGGATAAACGGAATCAAGAATACGCTGATGGCATGTGGATTTCAATATGACGATGTTCATAAGTGGTATCTGCCTGACGGTGTAAGGCTTCGCCAGGACCAAAAAGATTATTTCGAAAATGCGAAACCGTTATTTGAACAGCTTGTCAAGCGAAATAACGAGCTTAAGAAAAAACTCGGCCTGTAAGGAATAAATATAATATGGAAATGACCTATCAGGAAAGATTGTTTTTTCTCGACCGATATAAGAATATCGTTTTCGGTTATACGACAGAGGAATTGTTTGCCTATACGGCGCTTCTGAGAGAAAAGCTTAAGGAATTGTTTTTAGAAACCGACAGGCAGAAGAGAAAGAAACTTAAGGCCTATATCAAGTCGATTGATATATTCAAGCTTGATATAGATATTCCGTCGAATACGGACAGGGATAAGGTCGAATACGAGATTCGTAACGAGACCTATAACAGTGTCCATAAGTTGGTTGAAAAGATGGGCAATAACCGTTTCGAATATATAATTCTCAAATATGCAGAACGCGACTGTGATTGTGCTTTTACGACAGATTGCGCCAATGAATTGACCAGGAAAATGAAAGAGCATTGGCAATTATCAGATAATTTTTTTGTTTCGGCACGTGATTAAAATTTTACTATATTTTATGTCAAATTGTGATTTGCCTGGAGAATTAAAACATGTTCAAACGGTTTATACGTAAAATGTTTAACAATACTGGCGTGGAGCAATGTCGATACAAGTCTCCTACGTTCAATTTCATTTATTTTACGAATAACGATAGAGAAAAACTTGAAGCATTTTTCGGCGATACGTATGATTACGATTTTACCGATTACGGCGTAATGGTCTGGGAAGACCCTATCTGTTTGAACAATGTCGCATGGAGACTTACTCCTAGATATTTCCAGTATAATACTTATATAGTAAAAGAAGTTACCAAGGACGGGTATTTTAAATTTTCTTGGTATTCTAAAAAAGACTTCGATGAGAAGTACGAAATAATGAATAAATAATATATGACATTTGCAGAATATATGAACGAATCTTTAAGATTCGTAGATTTACCCGAACTTTGCCAAAAATGGAAAAACCGCTTTAACATAAGGTTGAACGACTGTGCTACTTTGTCTCTTAATGGCATGGAAGTTAAATTTTCCGCAACAGAATTAACTACCATTTATAATATCGATATTGATAAAGCAAAGCAGTTCTTTGACGCCAATGGCTGGTCTGACTGTTCCCCGAATAAGAAACAGTTGATTTTTCGACAGTCCAGAGAACCAGTCGACAATATCAAGCCGTATGTCGAACTTGAACTGTTGAACGATCCAGATAAGATGGAAGCATATAACAGGTTCATTAATGAGTTGGATTTCAGCAAGTTCTATCATATTAGTTCTGCCACGCCGGAAATTCTTAAGCAGACTGGCGGTCTTCGTTGCAAGAACAAGAACAATGTCAAATATGAACGCCGTATTTACATGATTAGCGGCAAGATGGCTTTAAAGACCATCATTATTGACGGTACGATAGATTACGATACATCTATGGAAGAAGCTCAGGCGGCACTTGAAAAGCGTCTGGACGAGCTTACCGAGAGGATGTTATTCGATATGCATTATACCTGGCGTAAGGACCATGACGAGGATATGCCGAAGATGTATGTCTATGAAATCAATCTTCCTTCGAATTTTAAGGTCTATAAGGACCCAGAATTTGACGACGAGGATGATTTGTCTGCCTGTGCCTGTTTCACTAACCAGAATATTCCGGTAAAATATATTAAGCTGTCCTGGGAAACAAAGTAGAAGCTTCTTATAAATAATATATGATGAATATATTAGACGAAGCTATACAGTTAACAGACGATGAAGGCCGTTCTTTTGAAAAAGATAAAGCCGCATTGAAATATTATTTCGATAAGTTTAATAAGACTTATTTTAACGGCGTACTTGCCCCGATTCCGCTTGACTGGATGAAAGGTACCAGGTTACATGGATATTTTTCTCATAGAACGGATTTAGCAAACCGTAAGTTCATTCCGGTATGTATAAAGTTGAATATTAACGCATGCGGTACTTATGCGGCTTTTAGGAACGTGTTTGTACATGAAATGCTTCACTATTATGTTCACTGTTATACTGAACTTCCGCCTGAAAACTGGGATTTCGCAATTCGTCGTGCAGCACTCCGTGACCGTACTGCGGTTAGGCGTGCATTGAGAACCAGTGATGAAACATGCCATAAGTTCGAATGGAAACGACTGGCTGACAAGCTTTCTGAAGATTATCCAGAACTTGGCAATATCGAAAGATATGCTGTTAAGAATGTTGAAACCGGTGTCGCCTTGATGGATAAGGACTATGTTGCGGAATGGGCAATGAAGAACGTCATGCTTAAGCAGGAATATCAGAATAAGACATATTTCTATGTTGTTTCTGTAAATTGTCAAGACTGGAAGTCATTACAAGAAGCATTAGCTAGTGGAAAATCCGGACAACAAAGATTCTGCGGTAAGTGGACAAGATTGTTCAGTACATTAGATCCGAATAATTTTGTTCAGATGCGTACTATGCGAGATATGTCTCGTTATTACTACAGTATCAAACCGGAAATGATTCGTCGTGAAAGAGAAATCGGTGTTGTATCTTATGATACAGAAAATGCATCGAAATCCGGCATGTCGCAGGATGCAATTAATAAATGGTGCGATAGCGTTCGTGTTTTTGCTAAGGATTATGAAGACGGTGGTGACGAGAGTCCCGTGTATTTTGTAAAACGCGGTTCTAGGGCATATGGAGCTATTACTCAAGCTATAGCTTTTGGTAAATCTAAAGACCCGGATCTTGACGGCACTTGGTATGAATTGAAGATAAATAGAGATCCGAAATATTTTGTATCTTTTGCTACGACTACGACAAGCTTTAACAGTTTCTATAAGCGTTACCGAGTAACGTCAAAACCGAATTTTATTATTGATTCTAACTATCTTGGTCGTGTCAAGGTAGAATGGGATGTTAGAGTATATGAACCGGGCCAATATACAATAAAGCCTAGATAAGGAGTTAAAATGTTTGACGATAACTATGTAGAACTTAACGAATACATCGAACAAATCGATGAAGCAAAGAAAAACAAGAAGAAAGGTCATGAGTTCACCGATGAAGAACTTGAGGCTGCACAGGAATTTGTTGATTCTTTAGATAATATTATAGAATAATGAAAAAGAGAAACGACTTCATACCGGTAACGGCTTTTGACGATGATTGGCTAGACAAGGCTCTAGCCGGTGTCGCTATCTTAGTCTGTATCGGAATAGTCGCTTTCTTATTATATTCCTTTTGGGTAATTTAATGACAATAGAAGAAGCAAAAGAAATTCTGGAAGATGCCGGATATATTTTGGAAGAAGGCGTAATTTCTAAGGCGTTGGGCGCTGGAGCTCTCGCCGCGGGCCTTGCATTCGGAAACAGCGGCGTAAAGGCTAAGCCTGTTACTGATGATTCTTTCGGTAAGGGTTCAGTCGTTCATATGCAGCAACGTTACAATACGAATTTCGACAAGTTCGGTGTTCCTAAGAATTATAAGGCTAGTCCTGAAGATTCTTCTAAGTTCACCTTTAAGGATGAAATCGATTTGACCAAGAAGAAGATTCTCGCTACACCAGATACTATGCTTAAGAAATACGGAAGGAAGAATCTCGATATTATCGCAAAATACATGGTGAATACTGCCAATAAGTATAATATCGATATTGATATTCTTCTTGCCATGGCTGGAACAGAATCGAATTACGATAACGGAGCCAGGAGCGGTGCTGGAGCGAGGGGAATGATGCAGATTACGAAAGGAACTGCTTTTGATACCCATACCAGACTTCAGGGTAAGGATCCTAAGAAGTTCAACTTTGACGATTTCAATGACCTGAAGTTCAATATCGACAATGCTGGAAGAATCATTGCATATCTTTCTAAGGCACATAAGAACGTTATCGAAATGATGCTCGCCGATTACAATGGGGGCTGGGCACAGGCTACTAATTACCGTACATACAGGTCGAAATCCAAATTTGACCGTGCTGGAAGACCTGCCAAGCCTTTGGCTGGAGAAACTAAAGGTTATATCGAAAAATGTATGGCTCTCTATAAAATATACAAACAAGTACAGAAAAATTATAAAAAGGGCTGACAAGCCCTTTCTTTTTTATTATATTATCCGTATCGGAGATTAAAAATGGGATTAGTAGAATTTGCTATCTGGCGTTTCAAGAATGCGGAAGGCGTAATGTCTTACGTAAAGTCATGGAATATGAACGAATGCGTACTTGACGTAAACGGCAAGCTCGTACATATTACCTATCAACCTGACAAGGAAATCGCGACTATCAAGGAAGACGATATTTTCAGCTTGCCTATCGAAGTTCCGTTTAAGGAATTCCAAGCGACACTCACTAAGCTTGGATATTTTAAGGAACGTACTGAAAACCGTCATATGTCGAGCTACAAGGAGAATCATGCCTTATAAATAAAAGGTATGAATAATTCCTTTAATACTCGTTATTCAGAAGTAAAGTCAGTATTTGAAAACATTGCAGCCAAGGTTACTTGCGCTACATTTAACGAAACCCCTGAAACATCGACTATATGTCTTAAAGTACACAAGAGTGCATTACTTGAATATTTTTATATAAAGGGAAATACACAAGTTTATAGATATATCAATGAGGATAACCTTACGCCGTTGTCCTCTATTCCGTCACAGTTGGAAAGAATGATATTAAGTGATATTGAATTATAAGTGAGGTAAAAATGATACTTGAAACATTAAGAAAAATCTTCGGATGCTACAGTGACCAAATTCCAGCAATTATCTATCTCGACGAACAGGCCGAGGAACATACGGAATATATTGACGATCCGGTGGAAAATAAGGAATATATTGACGACCCGGTTCCGCCTCCTGGCGTTATTCTTCCTACTGACGAAGAGCAAAAGCAGGCTATTGCCGAAATCGTTGCCAATGTAGTCGCCATGAAGAAAAAAGGCTTCGTTTCTTATACGGAAGAAGCCATGGATGCTGTAACTGATAATAAGTATCGATATATTAAATATCGTAACCCGTGTCCGGGTATTTAATTATCTGCGGCGAAGCCAGACTACTGTAGTGTCCTGAGTGACATCGATTCTGAGGTGGGAGAACAATTCTTCCTCCTCTTCTGTTAATCCGCCCTCAATATCTTCTAATAATGACTGGAATGTTGCATAATGCTGAACACGAGTCTTTTCTGTCTGGGCGATTCCTGGTTTTACCTTGTAAATTCCGATAATGTCTGTTCCCTTAAGGATTTCAATCTGTTCGTCGGTAAGGTCCTTGATAGGAACGAGATCCCATGTGGACAGTTTGACAAGATAGACATTCGACAAGGTTTTCGTATGCCTCATCATCTTGTAATGGCTCAGTCTTTCGGATTCGTGCGCGTCGGCATAGCGCTCGATAGGGCCGATTTGTTGACCGTAAAGGGAAGTAGCGAATTTTGCAATCTTTGTCCAGTATGCTCCGTGACCTGCACGATAGGACCTGACGTCCGGGTTGACGAGATTATCGAAAAGGTGTATCATTTCGTGCAGAATCGTATTCAGGAGGAGCTTTTTGTTTTCAAACAGGTACTTGTTGAGCCAGATGTAGTTTTTGCCCTTACGGGTCAGAGAAAGGCCAGACAGGCCGTCATAGTTGTGTTTTCCGAAAATTTTGTCGCCTTCGACCATATCAGTTACGATTTGGCAAGAACTTAACTTTTTACCGAGTTCTTCCTCGAAGAAATCTTTATTGAAGAAATCATAAATTTCGTAACAATATTTTAGTGTATATGCCATGTATGAAAGCCTCAAAAATGTCGGAATTCCCTTATTTTATTTATAAGAATGAGAAAACTAGAAAAAATTTGCGGTTTTATAAATAAATCAAAATTTACTATATTTAATCGTGATTTCGTGAAGGAAATATATGAGAAAAGAATTTGAAGATTTAACAGTCGTTATTTGTTCTTACAAGGCTAATAAGGAATTTAGGCTCTGCTTACATCAGCTCGCTCGATACGGGTTTTCGAAGGAAAACCTGTTGATTTTCGAAAATAGCCCGATGGAATACAAGTCTAATAGGGAAATGCTCAACGAACATAAAATCGCCTATGTAAACAATCCTGGCGGTTCTCATGCTGAGGCCATGAATCGGGCAATCGGCATGGTCAAAACCAAATATGCGCTTCTGCTTGATTCTGACTGTTTCTGTGTTTCTGACCCGGTAAAGTTTATCAATTTGGTCAAGTCCAGGAATATCCAGCTTTACGGCGATATTTGCGGCGACAGAGGCGGATTCCATATCCATAAGCGAGTACATCCATGGTATTGTTATATTGATGTCGAATTCCTGAAGAAGAACAATATACCGTTTGTCGATTTCGAACGTATCAAGGCTTCGAACAGTGAATCGTTCGTTAATACTAACATGCTTGCCGACAAGCGTGACCCTAAGGGTTTCTATTATGACGCAGGTTCGACCATGTATGAAGACGTTATCAAGGCTGGCGGTATCTGTGTCGATATTGGAGATACTAAGCCGTATATCCACGTCGAAGGTGCTTCTTGGAGGCGTAACTTTAAGCAATGGGAAGAAACCGTTGCGGCACAGGATAACTGGGTTCGAATGCTTTACGATAAGCTTCAGTTTAATGAAAAATATCTTAACTTGTTAGGTGCAAATGCAAAATCTTAAAATTTATGTATGCTGTCATAAGGACTACAAGGATGTCGGTATCACGAATCCTTGTTATCGTTTGATTTCCGATAAGGATATTAAAAACGAGTCGTCACTGGAATTGATTAAGTCAGATGGATTTCTTGACAACAGGCTCTGGTCTGAACTTTCACATATCTATTATATATGGAAACATCCGGAATTACAGGATGATTGGATTGGTTTCTGTCATTACCGTAGGTATTTCGATTTCAAGAACGACATTCCTGAAATTACGAAACCGATAGTCGCGACGGCTTTGGTCAACCCGCTTAATAACTTCATGTCGTATTTCGTTAACCATAACGCTCTCGACTTGATGCAGACCCTCGTAGTTCTGAAGAAACTGCATCCGGAATATGCCGAAGCGATGGTCAGGATGTGCGATAGCCATAGGTATTATCCATATAACATGTTCATCTTGCCCAAGGCCATGTTCAACGAGATGTGTGAGCTTTTGTTCAGCGTTCTTATTACTTACGATAAGAAACTCAAGGTGAATAACAATTACGAGAATATGTTGATGCATATCGGCGATTATCGTGAACTGTATATTGAAAAACCGGTAAAGGATGATATGCCGAATGATACTTACCAGTATCAGGCTCGCCTGTACGGATTCTTGTCTGAAAGGTTAATGTCAGCTTATATTATGAAATTCCGTCATGACAACGGCATGGAATCTGTAGTAGAAAATGACGTTACTATAACAGAGGCTACTTATAATAGGATTATACAAAGTGGAGAAGAGAAAAAAGACAGCAAAGAATCAAAATAAGGGCTATAAACAGCTCAAATTCTGAACATTTGTAATGTTTTTTATCGTCTTTCACATATTATTTATGTTTTCTTATAAATATTATATTGGAGGATAATATGGCAGAAAAAACAAATCCGAAGAATGTACCACCTTGGGCCAAGGGCGGAAAGGTCTAATAAGATCTTCTGAATGCATTCGGAGAACCGGGAAATTCCCGGTTCTTTTATTTAATAAGGGTTTACGTTATAGTAGATTATTGTTATATTTAGTATATGAAGAAAATATTGTTCATTATCCTGTTTTCTTGTAGTATCTGCCTGGCAGACGATGATTCGTGCAAGTCGTTATACGACGATTTCATGAAGACGTTGGAACCGCAGATGACTGAGCTGTGCGTTACTACTATGGACGGCGTATTCTCTTATAAATTTTATCTGAAGGATAATGATGGTTATCACAACTTCGACCTGGTATTCAGTTCTATGTTCTCGTACTTGTTCGTAGAGGGAGACAATAACCCGTTCGAATGCGACAGTACGAAGATTTCGCATACGACCCAGAAGCCAGAAGAAATCGTCAGGACGATTTTCCTGCCCAAGGCAGATTGTTCTGACGAATTCAAGAAGTCAATAGGAGTAGAAATCTAATGTATATCATTGAAAAATTGTTGCAGGACTATCCGCAACATAAGGAAGACATCGAAAATTTCGATTTGTTCCTGCATCGTTCATTTAAAAGCCCGGAATCCTTTGCCACTGTTGAAAAGGACAATTATAAATGGGTTGACGCCGGATTTAAATATAAAGATACCGATAGATCCGAGTCAGTAAAGAATTTTGCTTATTACGAGACTTCATTCAGTTTCGATAAAGATTTTCTTGCCCAGTTCGTCGACGATATAGATATTACTAACATGACAGCCGACGAAATCCGCAAGCATCTTATGAAGGAAGATTACGACGAAGAACACGATAATGAATTAAAGGAAAAATTGGGTTTATAATGACTAAAATACTTTCTGGCTATATTCACAGGGCGCAACAGAAATCTGAATTTACTTCTCTTACATTGGTATATCCGGCAGGTTCAATTTACGAACCGGAAGGAAAGCATGGCGTATCGCATTTGATGGAACATCTTATCTGTAAGCTGGTTGATAAGTACGAAGAACGCTTCCTTAACGACTGTATCGAGTTTAACGCTGAAACCTGTTTTAATTATGTAGAATTTTTCTTCAGGGGATTGGAATCTAAACTTCCAAGAGATTTTAAGCAGCAGCTTGTAAAGGATTTGTTGTCTGGTTTTGATTCTATTACTAAGGAAGAGTTCGAAACCGAAAAGAATATTGTTATTCAGGAAATTACCGACTGTTACGATGATCCAGTTGACGGAAACATTTTGAATAACTTCTATAAGTATTATAACCTCGTCGAACCGGGTGGATTTGTAGAAGACATTAAGAATTTCACTTACGAAGACGCAAAGAAGATGTATAACGATGTTTTCATGCATCCGTTACGAATTGTCGAAGTCGGTAAGGAATGGACTGAATTCAAGGGTATTGAATATTGTACTGAACTTCCTAAGCAGGTCTCTCCTAAGTTCAGGGCGACTAAGAAGGAAATTATGCCGGTCGCCAAGGGCGATAAGGCTCAAGTCTATGCTTACGGAAAGAAGGTGCTCAAGCGTTCAGATTTCCAGTATCTTCTTATCGCGTCTCATATGCTTACGTTCGGACGTTCCAGTCCTATGACGAACGAACTCCGCGAGAAGCGTGGGCTTACTTATGACATCAGCTGTGATTTCCAGCCGATTCAGGACCATGCAATCTTCTGGTTTTTTGCTATGACAAGCAAGGACAAGGCTAAGGAACTCGCAGATACGCTTGAAGATATGTGTAAGAATGTCCGAAAGTATTTGACTAAAGAACGTTTCGACACAGTTATCAACTTTATCAAGACCAAGAGAGAAATTCAGAAGTGTAATCTCTGGAAGCATCCGATTAAGTATACTGAGAATGAAAATCCGAGAATTATTACTACTCTCGATAAAATTAAGTTTGAAAAACTAGTCGGAATCGTTGAAAAGTATCTCTACAATGTCCATGTAGTTGTTTGCTAGAACTTTCATATTATTATTCCTTAAAGCTGGTCTGAATAAGGCCAGCTTTTCTTATAAATATTATAAAATAATTAAGGAGTTTAATAATGAAATTTAAAGACTACGTTTTGACAGAAATGTCTCGCGCATCTGACCGTACTCTCGGTAAGAATTCACTTGAAAACCTCTTGTACATCCTTACGGATTTCCTTAAGAAGGACGGAGACCCGACATACAATAGGCTTAGTAAGTTTATTGAAGAATACGGCTTGGATTGGGACACAGTTGCAAAGCAGCTTGGTATTAGCCCGAGTTTGAAGACTTCTAAGAAGAAGGCTCAGCTTGAATATCTTATTATCAACGTCGCTAACAAGAATAATATCGACTTGGACACCGATAGACTCGACGTTGAAGGAGATAAGGACGAAGCGGATCACCTTATTGATATATTCTGGGATTACTATAGGGCAAAGCATGAAGCCGATCGTGCAGCGGTGAAAGCGATGGAAAATGAAGTTGGTTTTGATGCGCTCGTTTATTGGGTAAAGAATAAAGACAAAACGGTTGAAGGCGAAACTGCAGAACAGGCTTTTGGCCGTCATTATGATACTGTGCTTCGTATTCTTAAGCCGTTCTTGATGGATAACTGGGAAGGTTCTCCGGAACAGGCTATTGAAGAATTCTGGGACTGGCACCGTGCTAAGAAGGCTGGAAAGGAATATACGCTTTCTAAGGAAACTCTCGAACGTCTTGCTACGATTCTCGAATCCGATAATGCGATGTATTATTTCGATAATTTCTATTATTATGTTGCTAAGGAAGTCGGTAATATGCTCGGACGTAAGCTTCTCGCTCCGGGTGAAGAACCGCCTCTCACTAAGGAATTGAAGCGCATCATGGCAGCTCTCGATAATCCGAAGGTTATCGACCAGATTGAAGCCGAAGAAAAGAGTCGTGTTTCTGGCGGTGGAAACGGCGGTTCTGGTTTTGGTGGCGGTTCTATCGGATTTACGGCTATTCCTGCTGCAGCTCTTCGCCGTATTGTTGCGATTGCAGCTGAAGATGGTGCGGTCGACAAGAATAAGGTTGGTAAGGTCGATAAGGCTCAGGTCCGTCAGTGCTATCAGTATTGCATGAACCAGCTTAACCGTAAGTTCCACGTCGGCCAGAAGGGTGCGTTCGACGGAACTCTCCAGGAATTCTACGACAAGTTCAAGATTGTTTTCAACCGTGGCTATACTATCGGAACTTTGAGGAAGATTTTCGACGAAGTTACGACATTCCTCGTTGACCAGCTTGACAAGGAAACTGCAAATTACTGGAAGAACAAGGAAGATGTTACTCTTGCTGATACGGACGATTTCAATGAAGCAGTTCGTGTCGCTAGAAAAGCCGGTTACAAGATTGTTAAGGAATCAGCAGTTAAGAAATCTGAAACTGTTAAGAAATCTGCTCCTGTCAAGGACTCTCTTATGGAATCTACGATTGCTGAACTTAAGAAGCTCGGTGCTCTGTAAAAAATAATTTACCTATTTGTTGAAAAGACTGGCTTGACAAAAGTCAGTCTTTTTCCTATATTATTAATATGAGGAATATTAAGGTTATACGTGGTGAAGACAACAAGTACGAATATATTGACAATTCGTATAATATCAAGTTCAAGTGCGTAGTCGATGATTGCGAAGATAATGAGGATATTTCGGATTGGTGTTATAATTCGTGCCTTATTGATCGTGTTCCGTTATTCGAAATCTGGTATACGTGTATCATGGTTTCTGAAGATACCGGCACCGCTGAAGAAGTAAATGAGTGTATGGATATTTTCATAAACGATACTATTATTTTTGGCGATGAGAGATATGAAATTAAGGAACCTGAATTTGATATGCGTTGTCCAAAAATGTCTGATTTCTATAAGTATGTCAGGCATATCATGTCGATAATCGAGCATAACTTTAATACGGTCACGGCAATTAACCAGTTGGAGTAAAAATGGCAATAATCAAATTTTTAAAGACTGGAAGAAACTACGAAGTCTTGGATTTTTTGCACCAATATAAGTCCATGTCGGAAAAAGATGACTTCGTATGGATTCCTGAAATTATCGCAAAGCGAGTCGACGGTGTAATTACGGTAAACGGTGTTCAGATAACGTCTACTCATTACGGTATGGAAGAGTTACAGCTTATTAATAGTGATTTGCAGTCGATTGAATATGCAGGCAGAATTTATGATATGGATTTTGCTCCGCAACGGGCCATGCTGTATGACGCATTAAAGACAGAAATGTCGATAGAAAATTTAGAGGGTTAACATTCGTAGAATATTAACTATATTTTACGCATGATAGAGATAAGGGTTAGCGATGAAAAATATAAAGTTCGGGGATTTTACCATAACGGTAGATTTGACTTCACTCCGAAGGATAGTTTCATGGTTCATCCGGTTTTATCAGTCGAACGATGGTTGTCAGAAGAAAACAAATATGATTTACCGGAATTGATTGACCTTTGGGGAACAAGCAATATCCATGGTTGGATGCAGAATCATTATGTAGACTATAATGGTTTAACTTTTAATGTCAGTAAAGACGAAGAACGAAAAATGTTGGCGGACGCTTTAGAAGAAGCATTTGCAATAGAGGAATTATGATTAACTTATACTACAGAATCAAATTCGATTTAGGCGAAAAGTGGAAGGCGTTTAAGTCTTGGCTTTTCATGAAGAAGTGTTATTGGTATGTCCGCAGGGGCTGGCTTACCAAGCATGAAACCGAAGATTTGGTAGGTTTCAAGTATAGCCTTGCTACGACTTATGCAGGTCACTGGGATAAGGTGACTATGCAGTGTCGCGGTATCGTTTTCGAAAAGAAGACTGGTAAGATTGTCGCACATCCGTTCGACAAGTTCTTCAATTATTCTGAAATCTTTGCAGAAGACGGAACCTACGCTGAGACCGGAAAGATTATCAGTCGTTTTAAGGAATTCGAACCGAACATTGCCGGTTCATTCTTGGCGACTAACAAGATTGACGGTTCTTTGATTATCTGTTTCAAGTATAAGGACGAATGGATTTTGAAGACTCCGGGAAGCTTTTATTCTGAACAGGCAATCTGGGCTAAGAAGTGGTTTGACGAACATGTAGACGCAAGCAAGCTTATTGGTGGAGAAACATACTGTTTCGAATCTACGAGCAAGGACGATGTTCACGTAGTTCATTACGATTACGAAGGCTTGACTTTGCTCAGTGCTTTCTATGCGACCCATCTTGAATATCCGCGTGCTGACCTTGAAAAGTTGGGTAAGGAAATCGGCGTACCTGTAACGGAAGTCATTACCGGTTATCAGAATCTGAAGGACTGTGTAGACCAGGCTAGGAAGCTTGACCTTAACTATGAAGGTTATGTGCTGGCTTTCAATTCTGCACATACTATCAACGGTTATCCGGTTAAGTTCCGTTTGAAGGTTAAGGGCGACGAATATATCGAGATGTTCAAGCGTATTAACTGCATTACGTACAAGTCTATCCGTGACCATTTCGACTGTATGACTGGAGTAGTCGATATTGACTATGTAAAGTTCATTCCGGAAGAGCTCGTTGGTATGCGTAATTATGTCGGAATTGTTGAACGTTACTATGCTGAAGCCTTGGAAAAGGTCAAGGGTATCGTAACTCGAATTTCCGGTATCGAAGACGCTCGTACTCGTTATGAGACAGCCGTAGCAGTCGCGACGGAATATCAGTGCAAGCAGTATGTCGGTATCGCTATTAACGCTATCAAGTTCGGTTCTATCGACCGTGTTCGTCCGGATCTCTGGATGAAGACAAATCGTGAACTGAAGAAGCTCTACAAGGGTGATGTTCATGGTAAGTGTAAAAATTAACAACATAGTTTATAATAATGTTGAAAAGGTCTATTGGTCAAAAGAAATTTTATTCGAATGGCCAACGCAACGGATATATAACCAGATTGGTGGAATATATTTTAAGAGACCTTTTACATATACTCCTGCGCCTCAAAGTAGAAACCGAAAGGATAAGGTATATGGTGCAAACCATAAATCTAAAATGCAGATGGCGTTCGTTCCGATAAAACGGACTGAAATAGTTGAACTTGGCGGTCATAGATTTCGATTGTGGAATCATGATGAACAAGTCGCGTTTAGTCAGCTATTTGACGAACTTAAAGAAATAGACAGACTTAAATAAGGGTTGACGAAAGTCTTCCCTTTTTCTATATTGTGAATATGGACCCAATATCAGATGATCTTCGCCGTTATGTCGTTCAGCTTGCGAGATATACTTATTATACTCATATACTGGAAATAGAAAAGAAACTGGGACACGAGTATAAGTATAACGACCCTGATATGAACGAACTTTCAAATACTGCTGCACAGTTTTGTATTAGCGATTATCGTTGTAATGAATTTTATGCACATGTATTGGAAGAAATATGGAATAATGGCATAATGCCGAAAACATATTCGGAGCCGTATTTTGAAAAACCGATACATTCTGAGATGGCAATCCTTGCATATGACCTATACCAGAAATTTGGTACTGATTATATGAAGTCTCGACTTTGGCTAGATTCACAAATTGATGAAATTGAAATAGAAAGGGCATTGATATGATTTCTAATCCGATTCCGATGGTAATAATTTATCGGTCCGCTGATGAAAAGCATACATACGAGCTTAATGTCAAGGCGACTAAGTGTATTCGTTGCAGTATCTATGATATGGTTACGAGTATTTGCGTATTGAATCATAAAGGTCAAGAAACAAAGATTTCTTTACGGGGCGTTTATAAAGTAAAGATTAATGGCGTTGAAATTCCTGCTGAAGAGGAAGAACTTCAACGGGCATTTGACACAATTCAGTCGATTGAGGACTTGCCGGGATGAATAAGTTCTACTCTATGAAAATCGATGGAGTCTTTATGTTTGTAAAGATGATACTGAAAGGGTTCAACAGTAAGACCGTTGATGGAGTATTGCTGTATGATGATTCTATTTATTGTTTCAATGAGTATTCTTATATAGAATTTAACGGTTATAAGTTCAGAGTCGCCAATATCGCAGAAAATGAGATGTTTGAAAACACATTTTTGACAGTACAGGCACTGGATAGTCTATGATTAAAATGCAACTGAAACGGAATAAGGATAACTTCTGGAGAACTGTCTATGTTACGAAATTGCTTAAGTCGTTTAATGGAGAGCATGTAACAGGTATAGTTTATAAAGTGAGTGAAACCGCTGACTGTACTCATTTACTTGGCATTGAAAAATCCATTGTAAAAATTGAAAATATCGAATATAATATAGCCAATGAATGGGATAATATTAAATTTGAAGAACATTGTAAACTTTTGTACTTATTGGACCAAATATGATACCGATTAAAGTTTATGATATAGTACATAACGCTATACGTATCAATATGTCAGACAAAAGTTATGTATATGATATTGAAAATTGTCCGTCAGACAAAATTAATTCTATAGATTATGTCAATGAAGATGGAACAATTGGTTTTATTTTGACTCATCCGAACCAAAAGATAGAAATGAACGGAAAGACTTACCATATGGATTCTGCCTATGACGTTGATGCGTTTATCCAGACATTCAATACATTAGTCGCATTAGAGGATTTGAAATGATACGAGTAACAATAGATCATGTCGATTATCAAGTTTTACGTTGTAATACGATTAGACGTTTTTCATATACTGCACAAAGAGATGTTTTGGAAGGAGTTAGCTTAAAGGCTAGAGCAATAGTTAAGTCAAAATTTACTCCGCCGCCGTCTCATAAAAAATCCGAAAAAGTCTGGGGTACAAGTAAGACAATAATTCAGCCGTTGATTGAAGATATTTGGGTCTGTGTAGGAATGCCGACAAATAAGCTTACTTATCAGGGCAGGAAATACAATATGTACAATGAGACCGAGGTTGAAGTCCTGTATCAGAAACTTTCGACCGATTTGGCTTTGGAGTGTTTATGATTAAGGTAATGTTCAGAACGAAATACGAAAAGATTCCGAAACTGTATCAGGTATTCGACTGTTCGTCTTCTGTCGAAGGCGGCGGAGGCAGAGCAGAAAGAATTTTTGGCGTGTGTTTGAACGTTAAACGTATTTATCCGAAACCAAAATGGGACGGAAAGTCGGATCCACTAGGAATTAGACGAGTATGGATAAGTGATTGCAGTGACATTACTGAAGTTAAGTATAACGGAAGAATATATGATTTTAAGAAAGAACATGACGCCGAGATGTTCTATAACACGATTGAGACAGAGCTTGTACTGGAAAAATTATGAGTACATCAGTAAGGTTTAAATTAGCCGGAGGAAAAAACTATACTTACTATGTACGTTCCTGTGAGTCGTGGAGAAATGAACATAGGATATATGGTTTATATTTATATGCATCGAAGTCTGGAACAACGACATTTTGTCGTTATTCGCTTGGTCCGATGTATATTCGGTATGTCAAATATAACGGTAAAATGTATGACTTTAATAAATCCGGTGAATTAGAAATATTTTATAATAATATTATGACAGAACTTGCATTGGATGATTTAAATGGCTAGGATAAAGATAGACGGCGAAGAATATAACGTAGTTAAGATTTCTACGAGCAGTAATAATTACGAAGATTTGGAAGTCATTACTTATATCGAGTGTGACGATACAATTATATTGCCTACGCTGGATATGGTTATCGAAATGGAAGGTGTAGATTACAGGATGGATAACAAAGGTGACGTGAACGCTTTTATTCAGTCCTGTAGAACATTGAATATACTGGATTCGCTTGACGGATAAAGGTATGAATATAAAGACGAATGTCAAAATTAAGATTTATGGTAGAGAAGCTACGATAACTGGTATTCTTTACAACTTGGGATTGTATGAAGCACTGGATTCGCAAGGCAGGAAATTTTTTATTGATGAAAATGCGGAAATAGAAATCGACGGAATTAAGATGCGAGCTTTTGATGCTGCTACTTTGAATTATTGCGAATCTGTTGGGGCTATTTCTGATTTAGAGGGTTGACAAGTCCTCTAGTTTTTACTATATTAATGACATGAATAAGAACGAACTTGAAGCAAAACTCCGTCAGGCACAAGATGCCTATTATAACTCTGACTCTCCTATCATGAGCGACATCGAATTCGACGCACTCTGGGACGAACTGAAAACTAACTATCCAGATTCTGAACTTCTTAAGGTTGTCGGCTCGGATCATACCGACGGTTTTGCCAAGGCAAAGCACTCGATTATCATGGGCTCTCAGAATAAGGCCAATACGGCCCCTGAAATGGACACATGGTTCAACAAGTGCCGAATGGCCGGTCATGAATTTGTTGTCGCCCCGTTGAAGCTCGATGGCTGTTCTATCGCCCTTGAATATGAAAATGGTAAGTTCGTTCAGGCAATTACTCGCGGTGATGGTGAAACCGGTGACGATATTACCGAAAACGTCAGACGTATGCGAAATGTTCCGAAGAAGCTCAAGGATGAGTATACTGGAACTATTCGTGGTGAAATCCTTCTTTACCGTTCTGTCCGTGAACAGTATTTCCCCCAGTATAAGAATTGTCGAAATGCGGCTTCTGGTATTATGAAGCATCTCGACGGCGCCGATTGCGATAAGCTCAATGTCAAGGTTTATGAAGCTCGTAATCGTTATGCCCGTTTCGCCACCCAAGTCGATATGCTCGACTGGATGAAGTCACAGGGTTTTGATGTTGTCGAGTACACGATTTATGACCTTAAGTCTATGAACGGCCAGAAGGCTATTGACCTTATGGAACAGGTCTGGAAGCAGGACAGAGATTACGATATTGACGGTATCGTATGGAAGACTTCTGATATCGATTATGAAGATTTGGAAACTAACTATCTTCCTGAGTATTCTATCGCGTTGAAGCCGAAGTATGATATTGTAGAAACTGAAATTATTGATATTGAATGGTCACTAAAAAATGGTACATTTACCCCTGTATGTATTACAAAGCCAGTAGAAATTGCTGGCGCAACGGTACAACGTGCATCTTTGAGTAATGTTTCAATGATGGAAGATTTAGGAATTGAAATCGGACATCAAATTAAGTTAACTCGTGCCGGTCAGATTATACCATGTGTACTTGCTGATATTACTACTGGAAAATCAAGGGCAGGTTATATTTTTTAAATAAAAATTAGGGTAAGTATTTGTTGGGTTATCTATACGGTCACAAAATAGGGCTGAATATTATAATGAATGTATAAATACAAAATTTATACCAAAACAATATAAAGAAACATATAGAAAGAAAAAAGAAAATGGTTGGAAAAGCAAAATTAGAAAAACTGTATATTGTATAACCACGGATGAATATTTTTCTGCGGTATATTTAGCTGAAAAATATTATAATATAACGGGTATTGCTGCTGTATGTAGAGGTAAACATCCATATGCAGGTAAGCATCCAATAACAAAGGAAAAACTTGTTTGGATATATAAAGAAAAACCAGAAAATAAAGAATATATAGTTTAATGTATTTACAATTTTTATAATATTTGCTATATTAATTATATGAGATATTTTGATTTTTCAGAATTTGCACATCGTATAAAAGATACGTTTATGGCTGTTTATGGTAATACTTACTATATGAGCCATATGCGTGTTTATCCGTCTGCGGCAAGCGATTCTGTTGAAATCCTCGGACCATGTTTCGAGATTGCTTTCAAGTGGAGAGTAGACAGAAATGCTATCGATATTCGTGCATACTATGTCGAGCCGGATTACATGGTCAAAAAGAAGTCTTTCAGAAATTCTGTCTTAATGTATCAGTTCGAATATAAAGATACGGAGTTTTTCGCTTGGCTCACAGATGACAAGCTGAAAGAAACTATCGACTTGACGTTGAAATTTATTCCGTATTTTCAAAAATGGGAACCGTTAATAACGAAGGATGCTATCCATAATTCAATGGGAATGCCGAATCACGAAATGGACACTTTGCCGTATGAATATCATCAATGGCGAAGAGATTTACAAACAGAAGTAGAATTACTTGCGATTTAAGGGTTGACGAAGAGTCAATCCTTTTCTATATTGTATAAAAAAGAGGAAACTATGTCAGATAATATTCTTAGCGGACTTAACAGCGACGCCCATGTAACAATCGACGGTGAAGAAGTGAATGCTTCCGATATTCGTTACGACGGAAATACGATTACTGCGGGAAGTAAGGTTTTTAACTGTACTGGCAAGACTATTACTATCGTCGTCCAGGGTGACTGCGGTACGGTCAAGAATGTCAATAACGTAAGAATTGAAGGCGATGTCGAAGGTGATGTTACTTCTTCTGCGGGCGATATTGAAATTCACGGCGACGTCGAGGGTAATGTCAAGGCGATGGCTGGAAACATCGAAATTGGCGGTGACGTTGAAGGTAACGTTTCCACTATGTGCGGAAATATCAGACACGGATAAGATATGGGTCATATTAGGAATTATTATATTTGCAACTGTTGCGGACACTGGTTTCACAAGAGTCGCGGTTATCATAGAGAAGATGACGATTTTACGTTTTGCTCTGGCACTTGCCTGAATCAGGCAATTTACAAAGCCGAACAGGAAAGAGATTGCGGCGGCGGATTTGAACCGGATTATTGGCTTGAAGACGAGAGTTTTAGGAATATGAAGAATACATTTACACCGATTAATATTGCATGGGTAGAAGACATTTGCGAAGGTTTCGGCCTTGTTCGCGATAATCTGTTCGATTATAACAACGAGAAGGAACGCGACTATCGCGGAGCTTTCGGTAATATCGGGGACGACGAGATTTTCTGGGATTATAAGGACTACGGTATCGACCAGGCTTCGGCTAACTACTGGCCTGTCGTTTCTATCTACAAGTCCGATAAGGGTCGTACTATGATTATACTCAATGAAAACCCTTATTTCGTGCACGAGAAGACTTCCGATGGTAAAGACAGCAACTATATCGAGCCAGGCGGAAAATTCCATTCTATTGGCTCCGTAGAGCGATTCAGGAAGTACCTGAAACAGTCTATCAAGCAGTTCGAAGCTGTCAGGAAAGAATATGAAGATTTCACCGGTCAGAAATATCCTGTAGGTGACAAAAAGGAATACGGTTTCTAAAATGGCTGATTACAGAATTGTAAAAATTGGAAAATGCCCGGTTAATTCTAGTACATACGATGGAAATGTTGAGAAGGAATTCTTAAAAGAGGATTTCTATGTAGTTGAATATCGTGTTGACAAGCCGTCGATTTGGAATTTGTGGCATCCGAGATGGCGCCGTGTTACCTATAACATGGAGCGTCATTTGCGTTTGGGTTACGATAGCTGGAATAATAGATGGCAGTCAGATTCTGTTAAGCCACACGTCTGTACTTCTGACGGCTGGTATGAAGTCGGTGTCTATATTCCAAGACTGGAAGCCGCTAAGAAAATTCTTAAAGAATTTAAAAAAGAGTTTGAACATAACGAAGCCAATGGCGGAGATGTAAATCCAGGGAATACCGTTGTCTATTCTGAATTTGAAGGTATTGAAACACAGAAAAATTCGAATATCAGAGAAGACCTGGATAAACTGTTAACAAAGAAGACGTAATATGGCTAAGAAGAAAAAAGAATCGATTCTGATAGACGATGTTTCCAAGCAGATTGCTGAGACTAAGAAAGTATTAGCAGATGCACAGAAATCCCTTGCAGAAAAAACTGCAGAAGTAAGCAATTTAAAAACTCGACTTAAACAGCTTGAAAAATCTGCGGATCTTCCTGACGATACCAAGTCTTTTGCTGGCAAATGGTATAAAACCGTAGATGGAACATCGGTAGATAAACATTGTACTAATTATTTCTATGTAATAAAGGACCATGGGTATAAAGCATATTCAGACGGTACGGTTTATAGAAAGTTAACGATGTTTAATCTTTCTATGGATTTATGGGAATGCAAATCCCTCTGTGATTCTATTATGGTTTATCAAGAAATAACGGAATTATTTGAACCTGGGGAACTGGATCATTTTATTCCGGTAAAACTAGATGAAATCAAGAACGGGATTTTGCGAAATTTCGGCGGGTTATTTAAAATAATTGACAGCAAAAATATATTGCCTGAAGAATTTAAACCGTTAATTGCACAGAAAAAGACGAAGAAAAATGGCTAAGATGTCAGATAAGCAGAAAGCGATTTTAAAGGACATGCGAATGGTCTGCGAGAAGCACGCCACCGAGGTTCGTAAGAGATATATGAAATATGCCCAGACTTGTCTTTTGGGCTTTAAGAATTTATATATGGATATGCTTGGTAACAGGAAACAGTTTATTGTTACTGGATTTAAGATTGACCATGTTAATAAGAATATAAGTTTCAATTTTAGGGACATTATTAATGGCGTTCATGGCGAAGTCGAAGCTTTTCCGTGCTGTAACATAGATGACAGCCCGTCTAGAGAAGAAGACTATTGCAATACAATGGTCATGTATATCCGTGATGATTTCGGTAACATGAATGAATTTTGGGGCCCGGATGAGGATTTTGAAATGCATTATCCGAAATATGTAGAAGAACTTAAGGATATGACAGAACGTAGCCGCAAATCGGTTTCACAGGTAAAGAGAAAGTGAAAAAATTTGTCCCGTTAGTAGATATTCCGTATATTCGGTATGAATCCCGGCTGTTTTCTAAAGTACGTTACAAGTGTATCGAAGTAAGTCCGGAGCGTCTACTCATTATCGGTTCGCCTTATTCGAAAGATATTGTTTTCTTAGGAAAATTACTTAACGATATTAGACGTAAGTATAAAAATTTACCGGAACGAGCTTACAGAAACCCGAATAGCAAATTTGCGAATTCGTATATTTTTGCGTCGAATAATCCGGTTTTTAATTATAAAGGTAAGGAAGTCAAATTCAGCGATTGCGGAAATATTGAATTATTTGTAGAGAAAGTGAACTATTACCTGGAAAATATCAGAACGGAAATAGAGATTGACAATTTATGAGTTGTGACATTAAAATGCTAAGTGATTGGCAGTCTCGTATTTTACATACTGTATTACCGGAATTTGCTGACCGGCATTGGATTAATTATTCATATAGCCATAGCAATGAGATAAATAACTGCATATTATTTAATTACCATGATTATAGAATCTTATGGACAGTAGAACGAGAGTATTTAAATGTCGAAGTTTTCATGACAGATGTTCCAGACAATTTTTTTAATTCTGCATTTCTTATGTTTCAGTTCAGTGTAACCAAAGAGGAATTTTACGAATGGTTCTGTATGGAGCATTTGACTAAATTATATTGGTTCATTGGTAAGCATATACGGTTTTTCAAAGATAATTATTCAGCGATTTTGGAATATAAAGAACAGCATAAAGATACATTATCATATGACATGGTAAAGCGTGTCAAAGACGTCGAAAACGAAGGGGCATTGATGGGCATGCTGTAATTTCTCATCTTCTGAAATACTTATAAATAATGTAAAGTATTTTAGGAGAAATTATGGGAAAGAAACAGCTTTGTATTAGTGTAACCGGTGGTGGATGTCTCGGAATTGGACCGCTCGCCTTTATGTGCCGACTCGAGCAGGATCTCGGAAAGAAACTTTGTGATTTGACTTCGGCTTTCGCTGGTACTAGCACTGGTTCTATTATCGCCGGCGGCATGGCTGAAGGATATTCTGCACATGACTTGTTCGAACTTTACAATAGCAACCTTAAGAAGATTTTTACGAAGTATTCTTGGTACAAGAGGCTCAAGCCGACTTGCCCGACCTATGATAACTCGAATTTGAAGTCTATTCTTAAGTCGAAGTTCAACGGTACGATTTCCGACTGGAAAAAACCGATTTTCATTCCTGTAACGTTCATGAACGGTGATTCTGTAGAAAAGGTTTGGGACCTTGGAGATAAGGATGTCGATAAGTGGTTCGCAATCCTTACGAGTTGTTCCGCACCGACTTATTTCGATGTAATCGTCGACAAGGAAGGACATTCCTATTGCGACGGTGGCATGTGGGCTAACAGTTGTACTGATGTTCTCCTCGCGGGCCAGTTCAAACAGGGTCATAGGGATATTAAGATTCTCGATTTCGGAACCGGCCTCGATACGCCGAATACTGAAAAAGGAAACAAGACATTATTGGGATGGGCGGAATATATCATTTCCGACTGGGCTGCAAGAGCCAGCAAGTCTCCGATTTACGAGGCAAAGGCTATTCTCGGCGACCAGTACGTATTTAGCGCCTGCCCGAAATATAGCAAGAAACTGAAAATGGACAACGTATCTAACGATAATATCAAGCTCGTTATCCAGATTTGGGAAGAATACTACGAGACGGTCAAAAAGGACGTCCTCGATTTCATAAAGAATAGATAAAATGAGCCCTTGGGAAAAACAACACAAGCACGCACTCGATTCAGTGTCGGCCATGGTAGCGTATGCAGATTCCGTAAATCCTGACCATGAATCTCAGGAATTTGCAAATGCCCTGAAATACTGGATTGATAATATAGCCGACGATTTCAATAAGCAGTGGCTGATTGACAATGCCGAACTATAAATAATAAAAAAGGAATTTACTATGGAACCAAAAGTTAGAAATGCATTGAATTTACTTGAAAACGCCGGATATTCTATCAAGAAGCTTAACGAGGCCGATGAAAACCTCGTCGAAATCGTTAAGACTCAGTATGAGAGGTGGGAGGAACTTAGAAATACACCGGAAGGCGACGATTTGTGGGACGCAATGACTGACACATACGGTTGGGAATTGATTGATCTCGTTTCCAATGAATATGAAAATATCAAGGCAGGAAAGCCGGTCGATATGACTGAATTCGTTGACAGGAATACTGAGTACCTAGAACCGAAATTCTTCGAACTCTTGAATAAGGTCGGTGCCAAGGAATTCACGCTCAACCTGAAGGAAGCTTTCGGCGGAAGCGCATATTACCTGTATCTGGTTCTTGCCGAAGGTAACGTGAAGCTCGAAACCGATAAGTATAACAGCAAACAACCAGAAATGGCTACGTTCCTTGTAACTCGATAATAAATTTCTAATAATCTCCAAAAAGTCGGACAAAAATTGTTCGGCTTTTTATTTTTTGCTTACAAAACGGCGGTGTTTTGCTATATTTGATAAGAATGGAAGTTAAAATATGCCGCAGTATTACGATAGAGAAGATTTTTATAAGTTAGCCGATGTCGAGAAGTACCTAGGTTATAAGCTTTGTAGAGACCGGAAACATTATTTGAACCGTAATAAGGATGAAAATTATTACGATTGTCTGTATGAATGTACATGTTGTCGTCACCCTGATATTGAATATCTCGTTCAGGTATCTGGTGAAGACTATATTACGAAGAAATATGCAAATGAACTTATAGGGGACAAGCTTAACAGCGAAATAGAGACCCTCAGGACTTACCGTTTCGGTCAGGGCATAGAACTAGAAAGGCGAGAGCCAAAGTACGTCCACGGCTCGCCTATGCATCCCGTAACAAGCACTAACGTGTGCAATAAGCATAAGAAATCTCATAGGTAAGAATGATGGAAGTCCCGTATTATATTAGAGTGTTTGAATATTCCAAGTCGGAAAAGAAATATAAGTACGAACGTGACTTTTTTCCCGGTATGGTTAATTTGAAATATGCTGAAAATATTGTATGTAGCGGAACTAAACCATGTAAGATTCGAGAAAAAGGTTTTTTCAATCCGTTCAGCAAGAATTTTCTAAAGTCGCAGGATGGCGTTCAACATTTTTCCTTTATTGCAAATATCTTAGCCGTAGAATTGGAAAAATCTATCTGGCCGAATGATACTAGTGGATTTGGTCGGTATATTGATATTGCGGGTTTTAGAGACCTCACTACTGATAAGGTTAAGGGCGAAGATAAATATTCGCAATATATTCTTGTTATCGACGGTAAAGAATACGATAGGGAAATGTTAAAAGATAAAACCGACTATTATAACATGATACTTGCTAATAAGTATAATGAATTTTGTTTAGAAGGATTAGAATAGATGTTAACTGGTTATTTCGCCAAGATGAAAACTTATACCGAGGCAGGTTTTGTTCCGGTTTCGATTGCCGCCAAGGCTCCGTCCTGGTATAAGGGACTGGAATATAAGAAGCTTGCTCCTAAATGGGAATTTTTTAACGAATGGAAAAACGGATCCCACAAGGGAGACAACGATTACTATATCCAGCATTTCAAAGATGAAGTATTGGCGCCGTTGAAACCCGAAGAAGTAATCCATGAGCTTTCAGAATTGGCCGGAGTAAAGCCTCATAAGATTATTCTTCTCTGTTACGAAAAACCGGGTGATTTCTGCCATAGGCATCTTGTCGCTGACTGGTTGAGAGAATATCGAGAAGATACACGAGACGGCTGGCTGGGTTATATCGCAGAATTTGACACTGAACCTGTTGAACTACCTAACCTTGGAATTTTTTACTAGGAGTTTATTATGTCTGATGAAGGCGTTGGTTGTGCTGTAATAATGTTGATGGTCGTTATTGGTATTGGCTCTTTCTTGTGCGGGATAAGGTTCGCTTCTTCAGATGATATTTTCTATGAGAAGAGAACTCAGTGCGAAATGGCTCTTAACCAGGAACGTTGTGTAGATACTTTGATTTATGTAACTAAACCGTATACCAAAAATGGTGATAAAAACAATACTAAATAAGGTTAGATATTATGGCTAAGCATAAGTATGAAGAGTTAGAAGTCGATGAACACAATCTCGCAATCCATTGGAGAGAACGAGACGGTGACGAATATTGGGGAATTAACGAATACAAGCCGAACGGCAGAATCAAGGATGTACATATTACCCATATGTATTTTCCGGTTGGCTATGTAAACTATTTCGATCACAAGTATGAAAAGGCTCGCCATGTCTATTATGAATATGACGAGAAGTTTCATATTATAAGTAGTCGAATTGAAGATGAGGAATGATTTTATGACTATTACAGATAAGCATATTCTTTTCTGGAATGAAGATTCTTGGAAAAAGGTTCTGAATTGGTTAAATGAAACTAAGAAACAAATCGACAAGAAAACAGTATTAGCTCTTTGCGATAATTACGATGAGTTTGAAGATATTGCTTGGACATTAGGAATTAAATAATGGAATTCGAACACCCATGTAAAACATGTAAGCACCGTGGAAATGAATCATGTTATTGTACTGATAATATGATAGAACGGGATATTGCAAAAGTAAAATATGCAAATGAACATCATAAGCCAGATTTTGTAGAATGTCCGGAAGGTCCGCATCCATGTTGTACTTGTTTTTATATGCAGAAAGGTCTATGTAGACGAGATCTTAATGGCCATGGAAACATAATGGCAAATTGTACTTTTTGGAAGGAAAAAGAATATGACGCTAGATCAGGCAATTAAACATTGTGAAGAAAAGGCAGAATGTAAAGACGGCGAATGCTCTAAGGAACATGCACAGCTTGCCGAATGGCTGAAAGAGCTGAAGTATTACCGTGAACAGAAACAGAAAGCCATGAATCAATGGGCTCTTCCCAAGGAAGTCATGGATGAAATGCTGGCTACGCCGAAATTCGACGAAGAAAAGTTCAGAAAGAATGCAGGTCTTGATTTCTATGTCAAGTATTCTGGACTTAATCCTGAAGGTAAGCGTTATCACGGCCGCAAGTATTGTTATTCCGAAAAAGAAGCTTTGGCTGAAATGGATAAGTTCATGGAAGATATGCAAAACGACATGGTTTCCGCCCATAAGGGAGATCATGTACTTAAGTCATTTACGAGAGGTTACTAATGGAACACGATATTCGAGACATCAAGAATATTGAAAAATTCGTAAAATATGGTGAAGCCCAGGTCTATATTGAAGATATGCAGCTTGACATCTTTTATGAATGTTTTAAGTATTTGGAACCGAAAGTAAATATCGACGATATTGAACAATGTAACTGGCATGGTTATGAACAGGAGTTCTCTATTTGCGTTCATAATTATGACTGTTGCGACTGGGACATTTATAATGTTCCTGCAAAGGTTTTCGACTACTGGATGGAAGGCGAAAAAGACAAGGCTTTGGACTTGTACAAGAAAATGCAAAAAATTGAAAAGTGGAAAGATCCGCGGGAGACTAAATAATGGAAGCATTTTTAAATTTCTGTCAGAATAATCCGGGATTAACAATTATCGGTATGATTTTCGTATACCTGATTATTGATTCTGTTGCCGGAATTTTCAGGAAACATAAGTAAAGATAAGGAAAACTAATGGAACACGATTTGAAGTTCTGGAAAAAGCTTGCTACTGATATGGTAGTAGTTCTCGGTAACAATCCGTATATGGCCAAGGCCGCGATGATGTCTTGGATTACGAAGATGGGTGACGCCGAAGAGCAAGTATCATTGCTTGCTCTTGCTGACAATATTACTAAGAGATTACTGGAAATTAAACCGGAAGAATGGGAATAATGGATAAATTATATCTTGTCAGACATACTGATATTGCATTGAAATCTATTCAACGTGGTTTTACAGATGATTCCGGTGTTTTTGAAAATCATACAAATCTTAAGGTATTCAGAAAACGTGAAAAGGCTGAAAAATATATTATTGAATGGTATAATCAATGGCCAGAACTTGGAACAGTAGTAAATGGCGGTGCTAGGATTAACGGTAAAAAAGAATTTGATGGTAATTCCGCAAAAGTTGAATATTGTTTATTCGGACCAAAACCTACACAAGTAGCAGAATTTTATACATTGGAAGAAATCGATTATGACGAATAAAGAACTGCGCGAAAAGCTTGAAAAGCTTCCGGACGATATGGATGTATGGAGCAAGATTGCAGACCAGCCTATCGATGAAGTCTATGAACAAAACCACTGCGATTGCGGCGAGTGGAAAATCGTTATAATGCTGGAGTAAGTATGAAATACGAACTTGATGAACTTGTAATGCAGATTAAGCCGGATGAGCATTTTATTGAAGAATATCTTACTTTGAAATTCGGCAGCAAGTCACAGTATAATTATTTTTTTAACTGGCATATAGTAGACCCGGAAAGTAATTATTTTAAGACTATGCACGGCGAAGCTTTTTGCAAGAAATACGCAGGTAAGATCTTTGTCAAATTGTATCGTGGACCATATACAACTAATTATATTGCTAAAGACTCAGTAGAATTGGTATTTACAAATGACTACCGTATGAAAAGACTTTACCAGTATGGTGAAATCGGTAAAGTCGATTGGTTCTACGATGAAACGCTTACGCCGGAAGAAAAACTGGAATATGCAACCGGCAAGAAAACTTTAAAATGGGAATGGAACGATGACATTGAAAGAACTTAAGAAGTTTATAAAGTCTATACCTAAGGAATATGACGATTGCGACATCAAGATGGTTCTTGATGAAGAGTTAGGTTATGAAATGGACTTAGATAATCTTGTTGTCGTGCAGAAGCATAAGCTTGACCCTGCTTATAATTATCCACGTTCTTTTTATGACAAGGAAAAAGACGAATTTGTATTTACTGACGAAAAAGAACTTCTTTTTATAAGGGATTTCGAAGTCGAAGAATATAAGAAGGCAAAAACCGAAGATCATAATCGCTATGGTTATGTCGAATCTTTTAAGGCAGAGGTTAAAAATGCAACATAATGTATATCTTGAATGGTCGATTAACGGCAAGGCATATTATCAAGCTTATCGTGGCTTGTGTAAGATACGTATCTGTTATGCGAAAGCTGTAATAGAAAGCTGGGAAGAATCATACGATACTCGTAGTGTAACATATGAGAACATGCAGAGACGGGTTTTATTCTGGACTAACGTTTATCAATATTGGGAAAAGAAATTGGAAGAATCTTTTACAAAAGAAAAGGAATATTTTGGAGAATAATATGGAAGCCTCAAATTTTAAATATTTTAGCAAGAATATGTTCCAATGCTTTAATGCCTTCAAAAGCAGTTTGGCAATGGGAATGAAAACAGTCATCGAAATGGAAGACCATTATCGTCTATTTTATTGGCTGAACAGCTATTGCGGCTGGATGCAGCTTGAGCCTATCGTATATGAAGCGATTATTGTACTAGTTGACAGTAAAGACCAGGATATTCACGATAAGTGGCATGAAAAGATGAAGCATATGCCGGTTATGAGAATCAAGATTGTCCCGACTGCAGTTGCTACCAGCACTATCGGACCCGGAATGGCAAGTTTCGACAATATTCAGATTCGTTACTATGACGGCGTAGACCTTCATGACTATGACGAAAAAGTCAAAGCATGGAAAGATAAAGTTTTCGATAAGGAAACCGGCAAACTTAAAGAAGACGCGCCGAATTATGATATGGACGTATATCCGCGCTTTGGCAAGGAACTTTGTTCATTTAAATATGACGGAGAAACCGTTTATGAAAAGGAAGAAGCTATCTATAAGGGAATCTGCGACGGTTCTATCTTTAAGAAACTTATTGAAATGAGTAATGCAAAGATGTCTAATGTTTTAAAATCTGATCCGCTAGGGTAATATGACAAAAAAGAGGAATAAATGAAGCAATATTTTATAGTTGATAAAGCAACAAAACACATGGTCGGAAATTGTGTTTATGGTAGTGCTAAAATTGCAGATAAGGATATTGAAAAAATGGAAGGTGGATTCAAAATGTATGAAGTTTATGCATTTGATATAACTAATCTTACTAAAGACCTTATCATTTATGCGATGGCAAATGATAATCCATGCGTTTATAAACAAAGGACTAGATAATGACAAGAGAAGAATATCTGAAAAAATATAAAGAGTGGGAAGATTCTGTTGAGGATAAATATGACAATTATCCTGAAGATGAAGCTCAGTATTATTACAAGAGAGATGAAGCCAAATTTCTTAGGAATATAATCGAACAGATTTTTATCGAGCAAGAAAATGCAAAATAAAACAGTTTTTGACCATCCAATATATTCAGAGCTTGACGAAATTAGGGATAAAGAAGTTACTAGAGAATTTCATTGTACTCTTGTAGTCGAAGGAAAGGAACCTGAAGATTATAAGCCGGAAGACGGTAATAAAACGGATATGGAATCGACAAGTAGTTTTAACCATATAATTCGCAATTATAGGCGAATTGCTGAAATTATGAATCGTTATCCAGGAATGTATCGTGATGGCGTTGTCAAGCTGACTTATGATGGCAAAACTTATGACTTAAGAAAAGAATCTGAAACACATGAATTAAAAGAAAAAGCTATTCACTTTGTAGGATTACCGGATTTATAATATGACAGAACCATTATTATGTAGAACAGCAGATGGCAAGATTCACTGGACTAGCCAATGTGCAGGAGGCGGTTTAGTAGATAGCAGAGAATATGAAACCTATTGCGGGCAACAGGTCGTTTCCGTTGTCCATGAACCGATTACTGCAAATGATTGGTATCATAATCTTACTGACGAAGAAAAGCAACACTTAAAAAACGTGGATAAGATTATGGAAGGCTGGGACGGTGAATTATGTCCTAGATGTCAAAATATAAGAGATCAAGAAGAACGCCAGGCATGGGGGTTATTATAATGAAAAAGTATTTAGTCGGATTGACATTCCGTTATATCGAAAGCAACCATGAAACATATTGTATCTTGGACGAGGAAAAGTATAACGAATACAAGAAGTTTTTCTGCAAAGACTGTAAGCCACTTGTCGAAAGTGGCGAGGGCTTCGGTGAAGATGGAGAAATTGACGGTGAACCTGGTATTTCTATCGAAGAAATTCAGATGAGTCTTGAAAACGCTATCGAAATGACACCGGAAGTAGAAAAAGCAGTAAATCTATTACGTTTTATTCTACCTTCTCAGACTGATGCATTACATGATATTAAACAAGAAATTTTAGATAATAATTATCTCGAGGAGTAAACCATGTCTAAGGAAGTACTCGATAAAATCAACGCAACATTGAATAAGATAGCGGAAATGAACGTAAATTATACGGTAACATTTGATGAATTATATGCCAGTCATGAAAAGGTAATGAATATCGTGATGAACGGATATACATTTACCGCATATTATGAAACGAAGAACTTTAGCTGTCAATATCCACTAGTTAAAGGCGTTGCACCTGTCGTATTCTGGGAAAAAGAAAATTTCGATTGCTTCTGCGATTCAATGATAAACATAGCCAAGGTTTAATATGACTAGAGAAGAAGCATTTTTAGAACTAGAGCAAATCGAGAAAGATTTGGAAACATCTATATTTTCTTGCATGTCACCGTTTAACCCGATGATTTTGGGTAGTTCTTATGAATATGAGAAGATGTGGGAAATGTGGATGCAGGTACAGGACTTTTTACATCCGGGGCATAGATAATGGAAACACCAAACGCACAAGATATGGCCGATATTATCAGAAATATGGGCAAGTATATGACTGAAAAGATGAAAGAAGAACCGCATTGTCATGCAGTTCCTAGCGAAACAACTGAAAACCTTTGGATTGACAAAGATGAAAAACGTTGAATCAGCTGATCTTTTAAACCGGGCGTCAGATTATAGTATTCCTGCAAACAATTGTGAAAACTGCGATTATTGTAAGCAGTTGAATCGTGAAGCGGGTACTATGGTTTGCGATGTCATGGGATTCGACTGACATATAGACTGGACTCCGGCTTATGATAAACATTGTCCAGAATTTCATAATAGCCTTGATGATGTAATGTCAAGGTCCGATACGGCTAATATTTGGAAATATCCAGAAAATACGGTCAGCTGGCCGAAAGTAAAGGAAGGTATCTAAGCTCATGAAAACGATAGACATATACGCTAATGGTCCTGTATTAAATTTTGAAATTTTGGAAGACCTGAAACAGAACGTAAAGGTTAGAAAAACTTTATTTAATGAAGACGGGTCTGTAAAAAGTTTCTATTTTTATGAAGATTCGTTGACAAAATGAAATCCGCTTAATAACAGGTTTCGTATTGGTCTTTTTAATGATGGTAAATGGGCTTCAATCGAAACCGATACTATAGAAGAAATGATGTCGGCTTTGGAACTACTCAACGTAAAAAGGAAAGACAATTAAATATTTAACTAGAAAAATAAGGAAAAATAATTATGATTACAGAAAAAGAATTAGACGAATTAAGTATTGAAGAAATACAAGAAATGAAAGATCAACTCATAAAAGAAATTGAAAGAAGAGGGTATAAAGTAAAAATTACTGAAGATACTGTTATTCTTGAAAATGACGAAGGAAAAAAGAAATATAAAATTTGATGAGAATCTATTGATGTCAGCTTTGGAACTACTCAACGTAAAAAGGAAAGACTATGAAAGTAGATAAAAAACAGGTTATGCAGACCGTAAATGTCTATATCGCGGACGACGGAAAAGAATTCCCTAGTGCCATAGAATGCAAAGAATACGAATACGATCAAGCAGTAATCCACGCTAAATTCTATTTCAAGTTTACTGATTCCTATGAAGACGAATTTACTTTAGTCTATAGGGAAGACCATCTTAACGAATTCGTTACTGATCTTAGTGTTATTATCAATAATCGCTGGGATGTCGATTCTACCAATATGGCTGGCGAATACGACCGTGATACTATTATGCGTTCTCTCGAAGCCGACCTTTGCGAAAAATTTATCGACGGACACACTTATAAGTTCAGAGGTTATTTAAGCTATACCGACGAAGACCATCCTGACGATTTTTGTATGGATATTGACGATATTACCGAAGACGAAGTTAAGAAACAGGACCCGCCGAAACAAAAGGATAAGGCAGAAGATATAATTTCGTGCTTTATTGTCAACCAGCTTGGAATCAACCTGGTCGCTGTAAAGGATATTCTGGTCGACAGACAGCCTGACGGTCAGATTAAACAGATTAAGATTGATTTCATTCCGGATAACAATTAGCAGGAAAAATTAAATGACTGATAAACAGAAATTAAAACAGATTAAAGATGACATTAAAGCATTAGGCTTTAAAGAAAAGAAATGTCATCTTGTCGGGAAACGTTATGATTACGATACAAAGCAAGAATTTAGTCTGTATATAAGGTTTCATCCTGATAATCCATATTGTGCTGCGCAAATGGTCATTGATACACATAGCCATATTAGTATGTATTTTAATTATGATACAGAAATGCCTTTACATATAAATTTTGTAAAGGATAATCTTGATACTATAGTTCCTGCCGCTAAAAAGGCTATTAAAATTGTAGAAGACTTAAATAAAAAACTTAAACAAATAGATTCTAATGTAGAAAAATTCAATAATTTGGTATAGTATGAAAGACGATTATTTTGATGACTTAGAAAAACTCATGGATGAGTCTTCCGATAAGGTTGACGATGAACTTGACAATTTAAATAACGAAGTTTGTGGAATTACCAACGGCGTAGGCAGTGTTAGACTCACGCCGATTTTTGATGATGAAGCAAAGGTACTTTTCAGAAATAACTTGCAAATCATGGACGAGAATTATTATCTCGTATTTTGCTATACGAACGAAAAAACAAATTCTCCGGTCCGTAACAAGTTTGCCGCTCTTTCTTATGCCGAAACCTATCCGGTGCTAGTTAAGCCGCTTAAGGTCAATAGGGCTGAAAAGATGATTAGCAACCAGAAAGAACTGCACGAATACCTCAAGGAACTCGTAAACGACGAAT